>Ga0207713_1000253_pt1 | contig 66728 bp, 63 predicted proteins | sample KBSS64metaG_FD_184404 | JGI IMG/M metagenome (GOLD analysis project Ga0207713, IMG submission 184404) | Switchgrass rhizosphere microbial communities from Kellogg Biological Station, Michigan, USA - KBS S6-4 metaG (SPAdes) (version 2) | ecosystem: Host-associated > Plants > Roots > Rhizosphere >...
GATCGGTCTTGGCGATTGTGCCCAAGGCTGTGGCGAAGGCGCGCGCCCGGCGCGGATTGATCCGGGTCACCGCGATCCTTGCCGTGGCCAGGGCCGTCATCACCGCGCGTTCGTAGCCGCCGGTGGCCTCCAGCAGCGCATTGCCGACGCATTGTCCGGCAAGGTGGTCGCACAGGCGCTGGTGGCCATGGGCGGTATTGGGAAAGGACAGCAACTGGTCCTGGGGAAGCACGTGGACGGCCAAGGTGTCCTTGGCCACATCGATACCAATCCAAAGAGGCATACGCGTTAGGTAGACTGAGGGACAGGAGAGAGCCGCCTCGTGGCTGCCCACGCTTGTGAAGTTCGAGCGAGCGCTCGTTCAACTGTTCGGGCTAGGCAACGAGGTCGATGTGCGGCCGCCCTGGCTCCTACACGTGCTCGAACACTGCGGCCTGTCGGCGTGCCGCACATCGCTCTCCACTCAAACTTTAGAGCAACTTCCAGACACAAGCGGCTTTAGCCGCGACAGGCGTTACCGGTAGCGCCCGTCGCGGCTAAAGCCGCTCCTACAGAAGTCGCTTGCCCACGCCAGCGCGGCACGCTGTCTCCCGATTCCCGATTCCCGATTCCCGATTCCCGGCCTCCCGCCACTGTGCTAGAACATGCCGCAGCGGAGCGCGATGTTCGCCACCGCGATCGCGGCCAGGAACGCAGCCGCACCGCACAAGGAGGACCGCATGAAGCGTGCAACGTGGTGGACGCTGTTGCTGTTGACGATGGCCGCGCCGGTCCTGGCGCAGGACGGCAGCGGCTTTGCCCGCAGTGGCGCCAATCTGCGCGCCGGCCCGGCCAACGCCTATCCGCGCGTGGCGACGGTGGTGGGCGGCGACAGCCTCACCGTCTACGGCTGCGTCAACGATTTTTCGTGGTGCGACGTGCGCTGGCGCGAGGCGCGCGGCTGGCTGCCGGCCGGCGTGGTCGAATTCAACCGGCGCGACGGCGGCGTGCCGCCTGTCGTCGCGTTCGCCGTCGATCCCTATTGGGACGCGCACTACCGCGGCAAGCCCTGGGCGCGCGAGCGCGCGCGCTGGCGGCAGACACCGCAGGCCGCGCCGTCCGCGGCGGCCCCCGTGCCCGAGGCGCTCAAGCGGCAACTGATTCCCTCGCGCATCGCCGATGCCTATGCCCAACCGTCGCCGCCGCCCGCGTCGGCACCGGTGCAGGCGCAGTGGGTGCCGCCGGGCGAACGCATGTACCAGGCGCCGCCACCAGATGCGCTCAACCCCAAGCGCAACAAGGAACTGGCCGAGCAGCAGCGGCGCGAGGAAGACGATCGGCGCTGGCGCGAGTCCGTGCACAACACGTCCGAGCCAACGCGATCGCCGTCGTCGTCGTCATGGTGGCCGCCGACGCCGGAAGCGGTCGCGCAGTCGGTGCAGCACACGCCACCGCCGCCGTCTTCGCCGCCACCACCGCCACCGCCACCTCCCGCTGCAGCGCAACCCCCGGCGCCATCCACGCCGCCGCCGCCGAAGAAGGACCACGTGCGCGACGAAGACGCGCCACGGCACCGCGATGGGAAGCAACTGGAGCGCTGATCGCACCGCCGGCCGGCGACAGGGCGCACCTGCCGCCGCCGCGCGCCGCGGCGATCACACCTTGCCGAACACCAGCGCGGCATTGGTGCCGCCGAAGCCGAAGCTGTTGGACATCACCGTGCGCAACGTCGCCTCGCGCGTCTCGCGCACGATCGGGAACCCCTCGGCGCGCGGATCGAGCGTGTCGATGTTGGCCGAGCCGGCGATGAAGCCGTCGCGCAGCATCAGCAGGCAGTAGATCGCCTCGTGCACGCTGGCCGCGCCCAACGAGTGCCCGGACAGCGCCTTGGTCGAGGACAGCGGCGGCACCGCGTCGCCGAACACCGCGCGCACCGCGTCCAGCTCGGTGACGTCGCCCAGCGGGGTGGAGGTGCCGTGCGTGTTGAGGTAGTCGATCGGCGCCTCCATGCCCTGCATCGCCATGCGCATGCAGCGCACCGCGCCTTCGCCGGACGGCGCGACCATGTCGGCGCCGTCGGAGGTCACCCCGTAGCCGAGCAACTCGGCATGGATGCGCGCGCCGCGCGCCACCGCGCGCTCGTAGTCCTCCAGTACCAGCATGCCGCCGCCGCCGGCGATGACGAAGCCGTCGCGCTCGGCGTCGTAGGGGCGCGAGGCCACCGCGGGACGATCGTTGAAGCCGCCGGACAACGCCCCCATCGCGTCGAACATCAGGCTCATGGTCCAGTCCAGTTCCTCGCCGCCGCCGGCGAACATCACATCCTGCTGGCCATGGCGGATCAGGTCCGCGGCCGCGCCGATGCAGTGCGCCGAGGTCGCGCACGCCGCCGACAGCGAATAGCTCACGCCCTTGATCTTGAACGCGGTGGCCAGGCTGGCCGAGACCGCCGAACACATCGTGCGCGGCACCATGTACGGGCCGACCTTGCGCACGCCGCGGTTGCGCAGCAGGTCCGCCGCTTCCACCTGCCAGTGGCTGGAACCGCCGCCGGAGCCGGCGATCAGGCCGGTGCGCACGTCGCTGACCGTCGCCTCGTCCAGGCCGGCATCGGCGATCGCATCGCGCAGCGCCAGGTAGGCGTACGCGGACGCATCGCCCATGAAGCGCTTGAGCTTGCGATCGATCAATGCCTCCAGGTCCAGTTGCACGTCGCCGGCGACCTGGCTGCGCAGGCCGTGTTCGGCCGCCTCGGGGTTGGCGCGGATGCCGGCGCGGCCCTCGCGCAACGCGCGCGACACCGTGTCCAGGTCGTTGCCCAGGCACGAGGTGATGCCCATGCCGGTGATCGCGACGCGGCGCATCAGAACGCCTCCGTCGACGTGAACAGGCCCACGCGCAGGTCCTTGGCGGTGTAGATCTCGCGTCCGTCCACCGACATGCGGCCGTCGGCCACCGCCATCACCAGCTTGCGGTTGATGACCCGGCTGATGTCGATCTCGTAGACCACCTGCTTGGCGCTGGGCAGCACCTGCCCGGTGAACTTCACTTCGCCCACGCCGAGCGCGCGGCCGCGACCGGGCGCGCCCAGCCAGGTGAGGAAGAAGCCGGTCAACTGCCACATCGCATCCAGGCCCAGGCAGCCGGGCATCACCGGGTCGCCGATGAAGTGGCAGCCGAAGAACCACAGGTCCGGGCGGATATCCAGTTCGGCGCGGATCGCGCCCTTGCCGTGCGCGCCGCCGGTTTCGTCGATCGCGGCGATGCGGTCGAACATCAGCATCGGATCGTTGGGAAGGCGTCCAGCCTCGGCGCCGAACAGTTCGCCGCGTGCGCTGGCGAGAAGCTGTTCGCGTGAATACGAAGTGAGACGGCTCATGAGCAACAGTTCCCAGGGCAGACAGTCGAGGCGCGCAAGCGTGCACGATGCGCGCGCGTTCAATCAAACGTTTTATCCGTACGCACGCGTAGCGTAGGCACCGCCGCGCCGCGGCGCGCTGCGCGAAATCAAGGCGTGCGTTCTCGGTCCGTGCGCAGGCGTGGCTTATCATGCCAATACCGTTCGCTGGCGTAGGGTGCAGGGCCGATGCGCAAGATCATTCACGTCGACATGGATGCGTTCTACGCGTCCGTGGAGCAGCGTGACGATCCCGCATTGCGCGGCAAGCCGGTGGTCGTGGCCTGGCGCGGAATGCGCTCGGTGGTGTGCGCCGCGTCCTACGAGGCGCGCGTGTTCGGCATCCGCTCGGCGATGCCGGCGTTGCGCGCCGAGCGGCTGTGCCCGGACGCGATTTTCGTGCCGCCGGATTTCGCGCGCTACAAGGCGGTGTCGCGGCAGGTGCGCGAGATCTTCCAGCGCCACACCGACCTGATCGAGCCGCTGTCGCTGGACGAGGCGTATCTGGACGTCACCGTGCCCAAGGGCGAACTCGCCACCGCCACCGAGATCGCGCAGACCATCCGCGCGCAGATCCGCGAGGAAACCCGGCTGACCGCCTCGGCCGGCATCGCGCCGAACAAATTCCTGGCCAAGATCGCCTCGGACTGGCGCAAGCCCGACGGCCAGTTCGTGATCCGCCCGCATCGCGTGGAAGCGTTCCTGACGCCGTTGCCGGTGAACAAGGTGCCCGGCGTGGGCAAGGTCATGGAGGCCAAGCTGGCGGAACTGGGCATCGCCACGGTCGGCGACCTGCGCGCACGCAGCGAGGCGGAGCTGGAGGCGCGCTTCGGCAGCTTCGGCCTGCGCCTGTACCAGCGCGCGCGTGGCATCGACGAGCGCCCGGTGGAATCGGACCAGCCGGTGCAGTCGATCTCCTCCGAGGACACCTTCGCCGAGGATCTGGCGTTGGAGGCGCTGGAGCCGGCGATCCGGCAACTGGCGGAAAAGACCTGGAACGCGACCCGCCGCACCGAGCGCGTCGCGCGCACCGTGGTGCTGAAACTGAAGACCGCGCAGTTCCGCATCCTGACCCGCAGTTTCACCCCGGAGCAGCCACCGGACTCGCTGCAGGCGCTGACCGACATCGCGCTGGCCTTGCGCCAGCGCGTGGAGCTGCCCGCGACCACGCGCTATCGCCTGGTCGGCGTGGGCCTGTCCGGCTTTCACGAACCCGAGCCGGTGCAGACGCAGGGGCGGCTGTTCCGCTGAGCGGACGCGCTCGTGCACAGAGGCGCGGCGTGTGCCGGTCGTACGCAGCGGCGGCGGGCACCGCGGACTCGCGCGCGCGACGCCTACAATACGTACGACGTTTCCGCATCCAGGACCGAAATGACCTTTCCCTATGCCGTGGTGGTGTTCGATCTGGACGGCACGCTGGTGGACAGCGGCGCCGATATCGCCGAGGCGCTCAACCGCACGCTGGTCGAGTTCGGCTTGGCGCGCGTCGCCGAGGCCACCGTGCTCGGCTGGATCGGCGAGGGCGTGCGCAAGCTGGTCGAAGCCGCGTGGCGAAACGCGCGCGATGACACCCCGATCGATGCGGTGATGCCGACCTTCATGCGCCACTACGAGGAGTGCCTGCTGCGCAGCCCGCGGCTGTATCCGGGCGTGGCCGAAGCGCTGGCGCAGTTGCGCGCGCGCGGCGTGACGCTGGCGCTGTGCACCAACAAACCATCGGCGTTCGTGCAGCCGCTGCTGCGCCATCTCGGCGTGGCCGATGCCTTCGCCGCGGCGCTCGGCGGCGACAGCCTGCCCGAGCGCAAGCCCAGCCCGCTGCCGCTGCTGCACCTGGCCCGGCACTTCGCGCAGCCGCCGGCGCATTGCCTGATGGTCGGCGACTCCGGCACCGACCTGCAGGCCGCGCAGGCCGCCGGCATGCCCGCCGCGCTGGTGCGCTACGGCTATCCGCGCGACCTGGACCTGGCCAGCGCCGACGTGGTGCTGCTGATGGACGACATGCGCGAGCTGCTGGCGCTGGGGTGATGTGGTCGTCCATGACGGGTGAGCGGCCGTTTTCGCCGCCTGCACTGCAACCGCAGCCGCGTTGCTGCGTTGGGGCGCGCGCGGCCGCCCGTCGTCGACCCGGCCAGCCCTGATGTGCCGTGATCACCCGGTCCACGCCGAAGACGCCATCCTCATGCCGCATAGGCCAGCGCATAGGCGGCGTTGGTTCGCTCGATGCGTGCGAAGCCGAGTTCGCCCAAGTGCATGCCGGCGATCAGCAGCCGCTCCGCGCTGACCAGATCCAATAGCCGCGACCGTGTCGCGGCCGCAAGAGCGGGGTCTTGATCGAAGACGATCGCCACCTCCGGGTGCGGCACCTGGATCTGCGGGAAATGCACGATGTCTCCCCAGACCAGCAGACTGCGATCACCGGCGTCGAGGCGATAGCCCGTGTGCCCGGCCGTGTGCCCTGGCAACGGCATGGCGGCGATGCCGGGGAACACCTCGCCGGCATCGAAGGTGCGCAGCCTGTCGCGATAGCCGTCGAAGACCTGGCGCGCGAACTGGAAGTTGCCGCGCGCGCGCGCGGCAGCGCGGCTCATGTTGCCGTCGTCCTGCCAGAACGCGACCTCCCGCTGGTGCACGACGAGTTCGGCGTTCGGGAAGGCGACGCCTCCCGATGCGTCGATCAGTCCACCGACATGGTCGGGATGGGCGTGGGTCAGCACGATCGCGTCGATCTGTGCGGGGCGCAGGCCTGCCAGCGACAGGTTGCCCAGCAGCCGGCCACCCCATTGCCTGACGCCGCCGGCACCGGCATCGATCAGGATCGTGCGGCCGCGACCACGCACCACGTAACAGTTGATATGGACCGCGGAAGCGTCTTCCACCCGCCCATCGTTCTGCATCTGCAGGGCCTCGGCCGGCTCCACGTTCATCAGTGCGTCCAGGCTGACGCTGAGATAGCCGTCGCTGATGGCGGTGATCGTGAAATCGCCGATCCGCTGGCTCGGGAACAGTGCTGTCGTCATCGTTTCTCCGGGGCGCCGATCAGTTGCGTGCGTGAATGCACTGCGCCGCGTAGCCGAAACAACGGATGCGGGCCTCGGCGCCGGTCGCTTGCCGGATGGCGTCGTCGAGTCCTTCCATGAACCGCGCCATCGTTGCCGGCGTACGCGCTGCGGCGAGCCGGTAGCGGACCTCCGCGAAGATCGGCCGGCCGCGACCATGCAGGACCGGGACGTAGACGACATGCACGTTCTCCACGGCGGCGAGAAGCAGGCCTGTGCACAGTTCGGTGCATTGCTCTGTCAGGCCCGCGAGCGCCGTGACCGGCGGCATCGCGTGCGCCGGCAGGAAGAGGGTGAGGTTCGGCATCGGCCGTCCTAGCGCGCCATGTCGGAGGCGCTACGGTGACCGCTGGTCAATTGCGCGGTCATCGGCGCGTAGACATGCACGTCCTCCGGCAGTCGATCCATCGCAGGCAGTCCGCTGCGGTCGAGCGTCGCCAGCCAGCGGCGTTCCGGAAACTTCTCCAGGTCCGTCGCGTGCATGGCGCATGGCGTCAGGCCCAGCGCGCTCAGAGGCTCGGGGCCGGCGGCGCTCGACAGCAGGACCTGGTCGCCGCCCACGGCGGGTGCCCGATCGAGGCCGTCGTAGAGGTTGCGGTGCCAGTCGACGATGTGCCGTTGCCAGCGTGCGAAGTTGCCGCCGCCCTTCCGGCGATAGTCCTCGCCGGTCAGGACGTGCAGGCCATCGATCGCGTGCACTGCCAGATAGGTGGGGCAGCCGCGGCGCAAGGCCTTGAAGCGTTGCGAACTGTGGAAGCCGCGCACCGAGATGAGCGCCGGCAGTTTGTCCAGGCTGTAGAAGTCGTTCCATTCCGCTTCGCTGGCGGGATCGGCGAAGCTGCATTCCACCGTGTAGATCATTGCGTCGGCCTTGCCTTTCGTTGATGGATGGTCATGGTAGGCCGGCGTTTTCCGCAGCAATATCGATATTCGATCACCCTTCAGTGACTCGATGTCATGGTGGGGTCGTCGACGCTCGTGCCGCGTCCTGGAGCCGTACATGCGCCGCAAGATTCCCAGCCATTCCGCGCTGATGGCGTTCGAGGCGGCCGCCCGGCATGCCAGCTTCGCGCGGGCGGCCGAGGAACTGGCCTTGACCGAAGGCGCGATCAGCCGCCAGATCGGCCGGCTGGAGGATTTTCTGGGGGTCACCTTGTTCGCCCGGATCGGCAATCGAGTCAGGCTCTTGCCGAACGGCGAGCGTTATGCGGCACAGGTGCGGGAGACGCTCGACCGGCTGGAGCGCGACAGCCAGTACCTGATGGGGCAGCGCAGCGACGGGGCCAGCCTCGACATCGCCGTCCTGCCGACCTTCGCCACGCGCTGGCTCATTCCCCGCCTGAAGAACTTCCAGATGCGGCACCCGAACATCACCGTGCATCTGGCCGAGCGCATGCAGCCTTTCGTGCTTCCCGGCAGCGGGTTCGATGCGGCCATCCATTTCGAGCACCCGGCCTGGACGGGGATGCGCATGCACCGGTTGTGGCAGGAGGTGCTGGTGCCGGTCTGCCATCCGGCGCTGCTCGCTGGGAAAGACGCCGCATCGGCGCTGGACGCGTTGCCGCGCCTGCATCGCCGCCAGAACCCGGACGCGTGGCAGCGTTATGCGCAGGAAACCGGGATCGGGCTGACGCATCCGGCGCTCGGCGCCCGCTACGATCTCCACGCGATGTCGATCGAGGCGGCGCTGGCCGGTCTCGGTGTCGCGCTGGTGCCGCGCCTGTATGTCGCGACCGAACTGGCCGCCGGTCGGCTCGTTGCGCCATGGCCCGAAGGGAGGTCGATCTCCAAGACCTTCTGTCTCGTGCTGCCGGAACCGATCCGGTTGAACGATGCGCCAATCCAGATGCTGGCCGACTGGCTCATCGGGGAAGCGCAGGCGTCGTCTGCCATGCCCTGAAGGCCGTGCCTGCGCCATGCCGCGCCCCGCGCCAGCGGCCGCTGCCATTGCCGCCGCCGTTGCGATCCACGCCAGTTGCGACAGGTGTCGCCGGCGACGCCATGGGCGCCCGAACTGCCGAACCCGCGGGGATGCCGGACACGTCGCGCAGCGCGCGCATGTCCGCGATGCATGCAGGTGCAGCGGGCCGCGCCATCCGGCGCAGCCCGCTGCCGGGGCTCAGCGCGCCGCCGGCGCGTAGCGCAGGGTCAGCGCGTACTCGCGGCCCGGCTGGTTGTACCAGTTGATGGTCTGGTAGTCGCGATCGAACACGTTGCTGGCCTTGGCCTGCAGCGTCCAGTCCGGCGCGAAGGCGTACTCCACGCGCAGGTCGACGGTGCCGTAGCCGGCCAGACGCGTGCGGTTGGCCGCGTCGTCGAAGCGGTGGCCGCTGCCGAACGCGGTCACGCCCAGCTTGACCGGGCCGAAGCCGCGGTCCACGTCCAGCCGCGCGGTGTTCTGCGCGCGCCGCGCCAGCCAGTTGTTGCGGTTGGCGCCGTCGCTGCGGTTGCGCGGGTCGGTGTGGCTGAGCTGCGCCGACAGTTCCCAGCCGGCCAGATCGGCGTAGCCGGTCAGTTCGGCGCCGCGGATCCGCGCCTCGTCCACGTTGACCGGCAGGAAGGTGGCGGCGTCGTAGGAAATCAGGTCGTCGACGCGGGTCTCGTAGACGTTGAAGGTCCAGTTCCAGGTATCGGCGTACTGCGCCACGCCCAGGTTGCCGCTCTTGGACTTCTCCGGCTTCAGGTCCGGGTTGCCGGAGAACGGGAAGTACAGGTCGTTGAAGGTCGGCGCCTTGAAGCCGGTGCCGATGCTGGCGGTGAGCTTGAAGCCGCCGTCCAGCGCCAGGCCCCAGCCGAGGCTGCCGGTGGTGTGCTCGCCGAACTGCTCGTTGTCGTCGCTGCGCACGCTGGCCTGCACCTGCTGCGCGCCGAAACGACCCTGGTATTCGGCGAACACGCCGGTGTTGTCGCGCTCGTCCACGTCGAACGCGGTGGTGCCGGTGACCTGTTCGCGCTGCCAGTCCACGCCGGCGCTCAGCAGGTGGCCGTCGGCCAGGCCGAAGTCGCCCTGCAGCGCGGCCGTGTCGCGGCGGCTGTCGAAGGTGCTGACGAAGCTGCGGGTGTCGCTGCCGGCGGCATGGTAATAGCTGTCGGCCTTGTCGGTGTTGCGGCCGACCTGCGCGGCCAGGTGCACGCGCTCGGACGGGGTCCAGTCGAGCTTGCCGCCGAACACCTGCTGGGTGTTGTCGGCCTCGTTGCCGGCGAACAGCGCATCGCCGTCGTATTCGTTGCGGCTGTCGATGTTCAGCGCCTGGCCCTCGATGCGCAGGGTGTCGCTGAGCGCATAGCCGGCGCGCGCGCTGAGCGAGACGTTGCGGTAGCCGTCGCGGTCCGGCTCGTCGACGAAGCAGCCGGCGAACAGCGTGGCCGAGCCGTTGCAGGCGTTGATGCCGTCGGTCTTCTGGTAGCCGCCCTGCACCGACAGCCAGCCGCGTTCGCCGCGGTTGCTGAAGCCGGCGCTGGCCTGGCGCAGGCCGTCGCTGCCGGCGCCCAGGCTCAGGTTCTGTTGCAGGCCCTGGCCGCCGTGGCGGGTGAAGATCTGGATCACGCCGCCGATCGCATCGGAGCCGTACAGGCTCGAGCGCGGGCCGCGCACGATCTCGATGCGCTCGATCTGGCTCAGCGGCAGGTCCTGGAACGCGGCCAGGCCGGCGCTGGCCGAGCCGATGCGCACGCCGTCCACCAGCACCAGCACGTGGTCCGATTCGCTGCCGCGCAGGTTCAGCGTGGTCAGCTTGCCCAGGCCGCCCTGGTTGGAAATGCCGATGCCGGCGCGGCCCTGCAGCAGTTGCGCCAGCGAGCTGGCCTGGCTGCGCTCGATCTCGGCGCGGTCGATGACCTGGGCCGGGACCACGCTGTCCTCCACCGAGATCTGGGTACGGGTGGCGGTGACCAGGACCTGGTCCAGGTCGGTGGCGGCATCGGCGGCGAGCGCCAGCGAGGGCAGGGACAGGGCGGACGCGATCGCGACCGAAAGCAGGCGGGACGACATTGGGGCAACTCCGGCGCGCCGCGGCGCGCTATGACGGCAAGGGAGTCGCGAACGGAAGGTGCAAGCGGACGGCGCCAGACGCGGCGCGGCACGCCGCGACGCCCTCCGCATCGCAACCAGTGAACTGCAAGGCCGGTCTCCGGGCTGGCGATCTGGGAGTCGGGCTCCCGGCTGCGACGCCTTCCCATGCCCAAGGCACAGTGGCGCAAGTCGTCAGCGCGGATCGCTTACCGTTGCGGGGGCAGCGCCGGCCTTGTCGCAAGACGCACCGGCTTCCCGTTTCAACCTGCAGGCCGGGGCCGGCAGGTCACCTTGAAGCGGCGCGATTGTACGCGATTGCCGGGCCATGGCGCCGAGTGCGGCCCGATCGCGCCGGCGCCTGGGCGTCGGCGGCGAAAGAAGCCGGGGTGGACATGGCCTTGCCCGAAGCTTGCGGCGGCCTCGCGGGGTGGGGCGGCGGCCGGCCGTGGCCGCTCGCTCGCGATGCCGGCGCGGCGCGCGGATCAGTCGATGTCGCGCTCGTCGGCATGGTCGTCGGCGTCGCGTTCATGGCCGTGGTCCGCATCGAGCGCATGGCCGCCGAACGCGGCAGGGTCCGCGTCCGCATAGGGCGTCTCGCTGCGGTCGCCGTCGCGGTCGAAATGGGTGGTCGCCACCGGTCCGGCCACCGGCAGGCCACGCTGCGCCGGCAGTTGCGCCGCCGCCAGGTCCAGTTCGGCGAGCAACTGCGTGCGCCGCGCCTCCGGCAGTTCCTGCCAGTGGCAGCCAGTCAGCGCCCCCTCCAGCGAGTACAGCAGGTTGAGGCTGGGCTTGAAGCCGGCGCGCTTGACCTTCAGAAAGGCCGCGACCGCCCCGGCCGCGACCAGGTCCTGCTGCGTGCGCAGGCCGACCTGGCGCAACCAGGCCGCGCTCTTGGGGCCGATGTTGCGCAGCTTTTCGGTGCTCATCGCCGGCTCATTGCAGCGCGTCGACGAAAACCCGGGCGATCGCTTCCAGGCCGCGCTGGTCGTCGGCGTCGAAGCGCGCCAGATCCGGACTGTCCAGGTCGAACACGCCGATCAGCGTGCCGTCGCGGTGCAGCGGCACCACCAGTTCCGAGCGCGAGGCCGCATCGCAGGCGATGTGCCCGGGAAAGGCCTCGACGTCGTCGATGCGCTGGGTCTGGCCGGTGCTGGCGGCGGCGCCGCACACGCCCTTGTGCAGCGGGATGCGCACGCAGGCCGGCAGGCCCTGGAACGGACCGACCACCAGTTCCTTGCCGTCGTAGAGATAGAAACCGACCCAGTTCAGCCGCGGCAGCGCGTGGTACACCAGCGCCGCCAGGTTGGCGGCATTGGCGATGCGGTCGGGCTCCCCGGCGACCAGGGCGCGGGCCTGGGCGAGCAACTGGGCGTACTGTTCCGGCTTGCTGCCGGTGAGCGAAGAAGAAGCGAACATCCCGCGAGTCTAGCAGCGGCCGCCGGCGGCTTGTGCGCCAACGCGCTCGCCATTGACCCGGGCGCTGACGCGGCGGACGGCGCCGGCTATCCTGCGCGGCCGCGCCGCATGCGGCGGACTCGAAGAGAGGGTGTGTTGCGATGGCTGTTCCCGCGTTCTACGTCACCGGCACCGATACCGGCATCGGCAAGACCATCGCCAGCACCGCGCTGCTGCACGCGTTGCGCGCGCGCGGGCAGACCGCGGTGGGCATGAAGCCGGTCGCCAGCGGCTGCGAGCGCAGCGCCGACGGCTGGCGCAACGAGGATGCGCTGGCGCTGCAGGCGGCCAGCGCGCCGCGCCCGGACTATGCCGACCTCAATCCCTATGCGTTGCCGTTGCCGCTGGCGCCGGAACTGGCCGCCGCCGATGCCGGCGTCGAGCTGGAACTGGCGCCGATCGCCGCCGCCTTCGCGCGGCTGCGCGCGCACGCCGACGTGGTGGTGGTCGAAGGCGTCGGCGGCTGGGCGGCGCCGCTGTCGGCGACGTTGGACCAGGCCGACCTGGCGCGCGCCCTGGACCTGCCGGTGCTGCTGGTGGTCGGGCTGCGCCTGGGCTGCATCAACCATGCCCGGCTCAGCGCCGCGGCGATCGCCGCCGACGGCCTGCGGTGCATCGGCTGGATCGGCAACGAGATCGACCCGGCGATGGAGCGCATCGACGACAACATGGCGATGCTGCGCGAACGGCTGCCGATGCCGTGCTGGGGGCGAGTGCCGCACCGACCGCAGCCGCAGGCCGCAGACCTCGCGGCGGCGTTGCAGCCGTGGGCGGGAATGCCGGCGGACTGAGCTGGGGGGCGAAGCGCTTCGCGCCGTCACGTTGAGGGAGATGCCGTGGGAGGGGGGAGCGCTGGGCGCCACTGCCGAGGCGTCGGGGCTGAAGCCCCTCCCACAAGAGAGGGCCTGGCTGCGCTTAACGCGTGCCTACGCACGTGATAGCGACCCGTGATAGCGACCTGCGAATCCCCAATCCCCAATCCCCAATCCCCAATCCCCAATCCCGAATCCCGAATCCCGCCCATAAAAAAGGCCCGGTAGAGGGAGGGATCTACCGGGCCTGGGGGTTGCACGGGGGGAGGGACCCATGCAAACCGAGAGTGCGTCGCGCGGCGTGCCGCGGCGACGGCGATGCGGTGTTACTTGGCGGTGCTCTTCGCCTTCGGCGCGGCCTGCTCGGTGGCGGCCTCGAACTGGCTCTTGGCGAGCTGGCCGATGGCTTCGGAGGTCTTCAGGCCCAGGCCGAACACTTCCTGGTTGGCCGTGGCCAGCCGCTCGAAGTTGTCGCGGGCGATCTGCAGGCCCTTCGGCCACAGCGACTGCACGCTGCCCAGGTCGCGCGCTTCGTTGAGCTCGCCGAGGAAGCCGGTGGTGGCGGCGACGTTCTTCTCGAAGGTCTTCAGCTGCACGCCGAACACGCTCTCGGCGCTCTCCAGCGCCAGGCGGTTGGCCCGCGCGGCGGCGGCGGCGAACTGCTGGGTATAGCTGCTGAACTGGTCGTTGAATTGAGCGGACATCGTGCGACTCCAGGGAATGCCGATTTGCTGTTGCAGTGCAACATACGCCAATTCTGCTGCGATGCAACAAAATTTTCTGAAGCCGCTCAGGGTTTGTTTAAACTGCCTTTCGGATCAGTGACTTGCCCATCCGCTACCGGCCGTCCCGCAAGCCTTCAGCGCATCCTCCAAGCACCCATTGCGCGAGGAGGCCGGCCACTACGAAGCCCATCAGGCGCCGAGGAGCCGCTTTTACGATTCCCCATTCCCGAATCCCCACTCCCAGCCTTCAGACCCCGCGATAGCGACACCCCGACGTGCAGGTCTCGTGCACCACGATCTCGCTCAGCAAGGGCAACGCCGGCTTGAGCCGCTCCCAGATCCACACCGCCAGGCGTTCGCTGGTCGGGTTCTCCAGTCCGGCGATGTCGTTGAGGTAGTGGTGGTCGAGCTGCGCGTAGATCGGCGCGAATGCGGCCTTGATGTCGCCGAAGTCCATCACCCAGCCGGTCTGCGCGCCGGGCTCGCCGCTGACGTGCAGTTCGATGCGGAACGAATGGCCGTGCAGGCGCGCGCACTTGTGGCCGGGCGGGACGTTGGGCAGCCGGTGCGCCGCCTCCAGGGTGAAGATCTTGAAGATGTCCATGGCGTCATTGTAGGGGGCAGGGCAGGCGCCGATGTTGGCCGGCACGCGCGGGTGCGGGAGACGCGAACGCGGCGCGTCGCATCATCGAAAGACGAACGCCGCCCGGAGGCGGCGTTCGTGGCGGTGCGGGCTGGCGTGGCTCAGCGCGCGCCGGGCTGGCCGCCGCCGCGGCGGCGCTCGCCCTGGCGGCGCGCGCCGCCAGGCTGGGCGCCGGCCGGCTTGGCCCCGGCATGGGCATGCGCATGCCGCGGCGCATCGCCGTGCGGACGCCGCGCGTGGCTGCCGCGGCGCGGCGGGCGCTGGCCGCCCGGACGCTCGTCCGGCGGGTTGTTGTTGCCCCAGCGGATCGGCGTGACCGGCTCGAAGCCCGGCACGTCGCGGATGTCCATGTCGCGCTTGAGCATGCGCGCGATCGCGCGCAACAGCTTGGCCTCGTCCTGCGCCACCAGCGAGATCGCCTCGCCGGTCGAACCGTTGCGGCCGGTGCGGCCGATGCGGTGCACGTAGTCCTCGGCGACCATCGGCAGGTCGTAGTTGATGACCTTGGGCAATTGGTCGATATCGATGCCGCGCGCGGCGATGTCGGTGGCCACCAGCACGGTGATGCGGCCGGCCTTGAAGTCGCTCAGCGCGCGCAGGCGCTGGCCCTGGCTCTTGTTGCCGTGGATCGCGGCGGTCTTGATCCCGGACTTGTCCAGGAACATGGCCAGCTTGTCGGCGCCGTGCTTGGTGCGCGCGAACACCAGCGTCTGCATGCGCGAATCGGCGGCCAGCAGGTGCAGCAGCAACTCGCGCTTGCGGGCGCCGTCGACCGGGTGCACGCGGTGGGTGATGGTGTCGGCGACGGTGTTGCTCGGCGTGGCCTGGATTTCCTGCGGGTCGTGCATGAACTCGCGCGCCAGCTGCTTGATGCCTTCCTCGAAGGTCGCCGAGAACAGCAGGGTCTGCCGGTTCTGCTTGGGCAGCTTGGCCAGGATGCGCTTGATCGAGGGCAGGAAGCCCATGTCGAGCATGCGGTCGGCCTCGTCCAGCACCAGGATCTCGATGCCGGACAGGTCCACGCTGCGGCGCTCGAGGTGATCGAGCAGGCGGCCCGGGCAGGCGATCAGCAGGTCCACGCCGCGGCGCAGCGCGTCGAGCTGGTTGCCCATGCCCACGCCGCCGTAGATGGTGGCGCTGGGGATGCGCAGGTACTTGCTGTAACCGCGCAGGCTGTCGTGCACCTGGGTGGCCAGTTCGCGGGTCGGGGTCAGGATCAGCGCGCGCGGCTTGCGCGGGCCGCCGCTGCTGACCGGCTGCGGCGAGGTGCCCAGGTGCTGCAGCAGCGGCAGGCCGAACGCGGCGGTCTTGCCGGTGCCGGTCTGCGCGCCGGCCATCAGGTCGTGGCCTTCCAGCGCCAGCGGAATCGCCTGCGACTGGATCGGGGTGGGGGTTTCGTAGCCCTGCTCGGCCAACGCACGCAGCAGGAAGGGCGCCAGGCCCAGGGATTCGAACGACATCAGGACGCTCCAGATAACGCGCCGTCGCCGGGACGTGCCCGGCGTGCAGACGCAAGTAGGGTGAGGCTCGGAGCGTTCCCGTGAACCGCGCTGCGAGAGGGTGGATCAACCCGGAGCAACAGCGCTCGGGTTCGTCGGCACCACGAAAGGCGTCGGGCGGGGCGGGCGAGCGGATCGTCGCGATCCTGGACTCGCCGGCGGTCCCTGAGGGAAACGGACGGCCGCATGCAGACCGGCGCAGTCTACGCTGAATTGGCGCATTGCACAAAAGGCGCCGCGATCGGGCCGGCGGCCGGCGCCTCCGTTTCACTTGCAACCAATCTCCGGTGTGGCCGTACAATCGCCCGCTCGGCTCCCCAGCACTGGACGGACATGAAGCTAGGTTCCCTGAAGGAAGGCGGCCGCGACGGCACCCTGATCGTGGTGTCGCGCGACCTGACCCGCGCGGTGCGCGCCACCGGCATCGCCCCGACCCTGCAGCGCGCGCTGGAGGACTGGAGCAACCTGGCCCCGCGCCTGAACGCCCTGTCCGAGTCGCTCAACGACGGCAGCGCCGACGGCCAGTTCGACCTGGACATGGCGGCGCTGGCGGCACCGCTGCCGCGCGCCTTCGAGTTCCTCGACGGCAGCGCCTACCTGCCGCACGTGGAGCGGGTGCGCCGCGCGCGCGGCGCCGAGGTGCCGGAGAGCTTCTACACCGACCCGCTGATGTACCAGGCGGTCAGCGCCGGCTTCTACGGCCCGCGCGATGCGGTCAAGGTGGTCAGCGAGGACTACGGCATCGACCTGGAGGCGGAGATCGTGGTGGTCACCGACGACGTGCCGATGGCGGTCGATGCCCGGCAGGCCGCCGCGCACATCCAGTTGGTCGGCCTGGTCAACGACGTGTCGCTGCGCAACCTGATCCCGGCCGAACTGGCCAAGGGCTTCGGCTTCGTGCAGTCCAAGCCGCGCTCGGCGCTGTCGCCGGTGTTCGTCACCCCCGATGAGCTGGGCGAGGCCTGGCGCGACAACAAGGTGCATCTGCCGCTGCTGACCCACATCAACGGCGCCTGGTTCGGCGCGCCCGAAGCCGGCGAGGACATGCAGTTCGACTTCGCGCAGTTGATCGCGCACGCCGCCAAGACCCGGCCGCTGGCGGCCGGCGCGGTGATCGGCTCGGGCACCATCGCCAACCAGGACACCGCGCGTGGCGCGTCCTGCTTCGCCGAGCAGCGCACCGTGGAAACCCTGCGCGACGGCAAGCCGAGCACGCCGTTCATGAAATTCGGCGACGTGGTGCGGATCGAGATGCTGGACCGTGACGGAGCGAGCATCTTCGGCGCGATCGAGCAGCGCATCGAGCCCGCGTCCCGGCCCTGAGCCGGCTGGCGGCGGCAACCGGACGACCGGCGGCGCGCGTGCTGCCGCGTCCGCGGTATCTTCGGTGTTCCGGGGACGAGGGGATGGGGCGTGGAAGAGGCGTTGCAGCTGTACACCTACTGGCGCTCCAGCGCCGCCTACCGCGTGCGCATCGGCCTGAACCTGAAGGGCTTGGCCTATCAGGCGATCCCGGTGCACCTGGTGCGCGACGGCGGCCAGCAGCACGCGCCGGAATACGCGCGGCTCAATCCGCAGGAACTGGTGCCGACCCTGTGCCACGACGGCCAGCCGCTGCGCCAGTCGCTGGCGATCCTGGAGTACCTGGACGAACGCTGGCCGGAGCCGCCGCTGCTGCCCGACGCGGCGATCGACCGCGCGCGGGTGCGCGGGCTCGCGCAACTGATCGCCTGCGACATCCACCCGCTCAACAACCTGCGCGTGGGCCAGTTCTTCGAGAACGTGTGGAGCGTGCCGCAGTCCGAGCGCGAGGAATGGATGCTGCACTGGCTCGCACTGGGCTTCGATGCGCTGGAGCAACTGCTCGCCGAATCGCCCGACACCGGCCGCTATTGCCATGGCGAGCACCCGGGGCTGGCCGATTGCTGCCTGGTCCCGCAGGTGTACAACGCGCGCCGTTTCGGCCTGGACCTGCAGGCCTACCCGACCCTGGAGCGGATCGAACAGGCCTGCCTGGCCTTGCCGGCGTTCGACGCGGCGCGCCCGGAACGGCAGCCGGACGCGCAGGGCTGAGAACACGCACCGCCGTTGTAGGAGCGGCTTCAGCCGCGACAGACACCGTCAGGCGCCATCACAGGCGCCGGCAGGCGCGTGTCGCGACGAAGCGGGTCCCTGTCGCGGCTGAAGCCGCTCCTACAACGCGGCGCCGCGCGTGCGGTTCAGCCGAAGCCGTGCGTGATCCGCGGCGAACTGGCGGCGCCGGCGTCGTAGTCGGCGTAGGGGTCGTGCTCGCCGCTGGAGCCCTCGGACAGACGGAACTTCAGCGCCAGGCCGTCGCGCGAATCGGCCGCGCGCAGCGCTTCCTCCTGCTCGATCTGGCCCTGCTTGACCATCCGGAACAGGCACTGGTCGAAGGTCTCCATGCCTTCCTCCAGCGACTCCTCCATCGCCGCCTTGATCTCGTGGACTTGGCCGCGGCGCAGCAGGTCGCGGATCATCGGCGTGTTCAGCAGCACTTCGGTGGCCGGGCGGCGGCGCTCGTTCTTGTCCTTGACCAGGCGCTGCGAGATCACCGCGCGCAGGTTCAGCGCCAGGTTCATCAGCACGTTCTTGTGCGCGCTTTCCGGGAAGAAGTTGAGGATGCGCTCGATGGTCTGGTCGGCGTTGTTGGAGTGCAGCGTGGCCAGGCACAGGTGGCCGGTCTCGGCGAAGGCGATCGCCGCCTCCATCGTGGTCGCGTCCAGGATCTCGCCGATCAGGATCACGTCCGGCGCCTCGCGCATCGCGTTCTTCAGCGCGTTGTGGAAGGCATGCGTGTCCAGGCCGACCTCGCGCTGGTTGACGATCGACATCTTGTGCTTGTGCAGGTATTCGATCGGGTCCTCGATGGTGAGGATATGCCCGGTGGTGGTGCTGTTGCGGTGGTCGATCATCGACGCCAGCGAGGTGGACTTGCCCGAGCCGGTCGAGCCGACCACCAGGACCAGCCCGCGCGGGGTCATGATCACATCCTTGAGCACCTGCGGCAGGTGCAGTTCCTCGATGCTGGGGATCTTGCTGCGGATCGCGCGGATCACCATGCCGACCTCGCCGCGCTGCTTGAACACGTTGACGCGGAAGCGCCCGGCGTCCTGCAGGGCGATGGCCATGTTCAACTCCAGGTCGCGCTCGAACTGCGGCACCTGGCCCTCGTCCATCAGCGAGTAGGCGATCTTCTTGACCATGCCCGGCGGCAGGCCGGTGGCGCCCAGCGGGTACAGCTTGCCTTCGATCTTGATGTAGACCGGTGCTCCCGTGGTCAGGAACATGTCCGAGGCGTTCTTTTCGGTCATCAGCTTCAGGAAGTAGCCGATATCCATGCGCAATGGTTCCCCAACGATCCGCGGCCGCCCGTTGCAAGCGCGCCGCAGGCTTCCGACAATGGCCGCGCTCGACGTCTCCGCCTACGGCCCCCCTTGATGAAAACTAGCTTCGCACAAATCCGTTGCCCGCTGTACGTGATGGCGTGCGCATTGGCGCTGTTTGCCGCGCCCGCCGCGTTCGCCCAGGTCGCCTCGCCGGAGCTGCTGACCGCGCAGCAGGCGGTGCAGCGCGCGATCCAGGCCGACGCCGACCAGTACGCGCCCGACCTCATCGCCACCGCCCGCCAGGGTCTGGAACAGGCGCAGCAGGCGGCGCTGGACCGCCGCCAGCGCAAGACCGCCCCGCAGCTGGCGCTGCGCGTGGCCGCCGATGCCGACCTGGCGCGCGCGCGCAGCGAGGAGGCGGTGGCGAATGCGCAGTTGCAGCAGCGCAAGGCCGAGGTCGCCGAGCTGCAGCGCACGCTGGGCACCGGGGAGGGCCGTCCATGAGCCGCCGCCCTGGCATGACCGGCCGCCTGGCCGCGCTGCTGTTGCTGGTCGCGCCGCTGGCCGCGTTCGCCGCCGACGATCCGGAAGTGGCCGTGCTCAACCAGCGCCTGGTCGCGCTGCAGGCCGATCCGCTCAGCGCCGACGTGGCCGCCTACGAGCGGCTGCAGGCGCAGCAGGCGGTGGCCGCCTTCGCCGCGGCCAAGCGCAAGGAGCAGGACGATGCGCGCTACATCGCCGAGCGCCGCGTGGAGATCGCCGAGACCAGCGCCCGCGCGGCGCTGGCGCGGCGCGAGGTCGACCGGCTGGAGCGCACCCGCAGCGAGTTGCTGGTCGAAGCCAGCCGCCGCGAGGCCGCGCGCGCGCGCCAGGAAGCCGAGCGGCTGCGGGTGCAGGCGCAGATCCAGGCCGAGGAGGCCGAAAGCCTGCGCCAGGCGGCCGAGGCCGAGCAACTGGCGCGGCAGGACGCCGAGCAGGCGCTGACCAGCGTGGCCGGGCAGCAGACCGCCAAGCTCAGCGCCGCGCAGCAGAAGTCGGCCAAGCTGGCGCGCGAGGAGGCCGAACTGGTCGCCGGGGCCAAGCTGCCGGCGTCGCGCTTCGAGGCGCGCGGGGAGGTCTTCACCGTGACCGGCGGCGCGTTCGCCGCCGGCAAGTCGGCCCTGACCGCCGACGCCGCCGGCCAGGCGAAGGCGCTGGCGCAGTACCTGCAGATCGCGTCCAAGGGCCGGGTGCGGATCGAGGCCTACGACGCCGACGCCGGGGTGGCGCAGAAGCGCGCCGACGCCCTGCGCGACGCCCTGGTGGGCGGCGGCGTGGCGGCGAGCCGGCTGCAGGCGGTGGGCAAGAAGGCGCCGGCGACCAAGGCGCGTGCGGCCGAGGTGGTGATCGCGCCCTGAGCCGGGATCGCCGTCGCGGTCCTGGAAACGGTTTTAACGCGCTTTTTCCCTGGGCCTGAGCGGCAAGCAACTGAATGCGGAAAAGCGGGCGAAGGTCCCTTGTCGGAAGCGGTGGGGTGGCGTAGGGTCAAGTCCCAGGCGGCAGTTTCGTCGCCTGGTCCCACGGAGACACCGGGCCGATGAAGCAGTGGCACGCAGCGCAGCACGATGGACCCAGGGCCGCAGGCCCGGGCGCTGTGGTGGTACGGCTGGCGGCCCGCGCGGCTCCGCTCCCAGGCAACGCCCCGTGCCGTTCCGGCCGGGGCGTTCTCGTTTCCAGCTGAAGGAGGCTCATCCTATGTTCGAAGGGCAATCGCAGACCGAAATCGACGCGCTGATCAAATCCGATCCCGAGTTCAAGCAGCTCTACCAGCGGCACAAGACCCTGGACAAGAAGTGCATGGATGCCGAACTCGGCGTGCTGCCGATCGACGATCTCACCCTGTCCCAGATGAAGCGGGAGAAGCTCGCAGCCAAGGAAAAGCTCCTGCGGCTCTACGACGAGCAGCAGAAGCCGCACTGATCCACCCTCCCACGACAGGTTCACTTGTCGCGGGCGGTGGCCGGCCTCCTCGTCGGCCTGCCACCGTCCGCGTCATCCTCTCCGAAGCCGCGATCGCGGCTTTTTTCCTGCCTGCGCGGGCGCGGTGTCTGACATTCCGGCGCATAGCGCGGATAATCACCGGTCCAGCCGCTACGACGGCGCGATGCTTCCGGACTCGATGGCCATTCACTCCTCCGTACTCGACCTGATCGGCGACACCCCCATCGTCAAGGCCAGCAAGCTCGACACCGGCGTGTGCGAGCTCTACCTGAAGCTGGAGAGCGCCAACCCCGGCGGTTCGATCAAGGACCGCATCGGCCTGTCGATGATCGAGGCCGCCGAACGCCGCGGCGACCTCACCCCCGGCGCGGTGCTGGTCGAGGGCACCGCCGGCAACACCGGCATCGGCCTGGCCCTGGTCGCCCAGCAGAAGGGTTACAAGCTGATCCTGGTGGTGCCGGACAAGATGAGCCGGGAGAAGATCTTCAACCTCAAGGCGATGGGCGCCGAGGTGGTGCTGACCCGCTCGGACGTGGCCAAGGGCCACCCCGAGTACTACCAGGACCTGGCCGCGCGGATCGCCGCCGAGACGCCGGGCGCCTATTTCATCAACCAGTTCGGCAACCCCGACAACCCGGCCGCGCACGAGTTCGGCACCGGCCCGGAGATCCTGCGGCAGATGGACGGCAGGCTGGACGCGATCGTGTTCGGCTGCGGCAGTTCCGGCACCATGACTGGCCTGTCGCGCGCCTTCGCCGCCGCCTCGCCGCACACCGAACTGGTGCTGGCCGACCCGGTCGGCTCGATCCTGACCGAATACATTGAGCAGGGCACGGTCAGCGAGAAGTCCGGCAGCTGGCTGGTGGAGGGCATCGGCGAGGACTTCCTGCCCGATATCTCCGATTTCACCCGGGTGAAGAAGGCCTATTCGATCAGCGACGCCGAGAGCTTCCATACCGCGCGCGAGCTGCTGGCCAAGGAAGGCATCCTCGGCGGCTCCTCCACCGGCACCCTGCTGGCCGCCGCGCTCAAGTACTGCCGCGCGCAGACCGAGCCCAAGCGCGTGCTGGTGTTCGTCTGCGACACCGGCAACAAATACCTGTCGAAGATGTACAACGACTACTGGATGCTGGACAACGGCTTCCTGGAGCGCCCACAGCACGGCGACCTGCGCGACCTGATCCTGCGCCCCTACAGCCAGCGCGACACCGTGGTGGTCGGCCCCAGGGACCTGCTGACCACCGCCTACCAGCGCATGAAGCTGTACGACGTGTCGCAGCTGCCGGTGATGGATGGCGACCAACTGGTCGGCATCGTCGACGAAAGCGATGTCTTGTTGCACGTGTACGGCGACGAGGCGCGGTTCCGCGATCCGGTCTCCACGGCCATGGTCAGCAAGCTCGACCGGCTCGACGTCAAATCGCCGATCGAGGCCCTGCTGCCGGTGTTCGATCGTGGGCAGGTCGCCATCGTGATGAACGAGGGCGCCTTCCTGGGCCTGATCACCCGCATCGACCTGCTCAACTACCTGCGCCGCCGCGTGCAGTGACGGTGTTTCATGAACGGCCCCGATGCATGGGGCCGTTCAGACCTCGCTGCTAGAATCACGCCCCTTCTCCGGGAACCCCTCATGACGGACCACACGTCCAACCCCAATGGCGACGGCCCTGCGCTGTCGCTGGCGACCCTGGCGATCCATGGCGGCCAGCATCCGGACCCGTCCACGGGCGCGGTGATGCCGCCGATCTATGCGACCTCCACCTACGCCCAGTCCAGCCCCGGCGAACACCAGGGCTTCGAGTACTCGCGCACCCACAATCCGACCCGCTTCGCCTACGAGCGCTGCGTGGCCGCGCTGGAAGGCGGCTCGCGCGGTTTCGCCTTCGCCTCCGGCATGGCCGCCACCTCCACGGTGATGGAACTGCTGGACAGCGGCAGCCACGTGGTGGCGATGGACGACCTGTACGGCGGCAGCTACCGCCTGTTCGAGCGCGTGCGCCGGCGCACCGCCGCGCTGGAATTCAGCTTCGTCGACCTGACCGACCCGGCCGCGTTCGAGGCGGCGATCACGCCCAAGACCCGGATGGTGTGGATCGAAACCCCCACCAACCCGATGCTGAAGATCGTGGACATCGCCGCGATCGCCGCGATCGCGCGCAGGCATGGCCTGCTGGTGGTGGTGGACAACACCTTCGCCTCGCCGATGCTGCAGCGTCCGCTGGAACTGGGCGCCGACATCGTGGTGCATTCGGCCACCAAGTACCTCAACGGCCACTCGGACATGGTCGGCGGCATCGCCGTGGTCGGCCATAACGCCGAACTCGCCGAGCAACTGGCGTTCCTGCAGAACTCCGTGGGTGGCGTGCAGGGGCCGTTCGACAGCTTCCTGGCGTTGCGCGGGCTCAAGACCTTGCCGCTGCGCATGCGCGCGCACTGCGAGAACGCCCTGGCGCTGGCGCAATGGCTGGACGCCCATCCGGCGATCGAGAAGGTGATCTACCCCGGCCTGGCCTCGCATCCGCAACACGCGCTGGCGCAGCGGCAGATGTCCGGCTTCGGCGGCATCGTCTCGATCGTGCTCAAGGGCGGCTTCGACGCGGCCAAGCGCTTCTGCGAGAAGACCGAACTGTTCACCCTGGCCGAATCGCTGGGCGGCGTGGAAAGCCTGGTCAACCATCCGGCGGTGATGACCCATGCCTCGATCCCGGTGGAGCGTCGCGCGCAGCTGGGCATCAGCGATGGGTTGGTGCGGTTGAGCGTGGGGGTGGAGGATGTGGGGGATTTGCGGGCGGATCTGGACCTGGCGCTGGCGGCCGCTTCCGCATGAACCAGATGATCTCGTCCTCCGTCGCTGCCTCCGGTTCGCCGATGGCGATGATACGTAGCTTCGTCAGCAATCGCGTCCTTATCTATCAATTGGCCAAACGCGAGGTCATCAGTCGCTATCGCGGCTCGTTGATGGGCCTGGCCTGGTCGTTCTTCAATCCGCTGCTGATGCTGGCCGTCTACACGTTCGTGTTCTCTGTGGTTTTCAAGGCGCGCTGGGGCGTTGAAACAGCGAACAAGGGCGATTTCGCCATCATTCTGTTCGTCGGCATTCTGGTGCATGGCGTCTTCGCCGAGTGCGTAAACCGCGCGCCCAGCCTGATCATTGGCAATGCGAGCTACGTCAAGCGCGTCGTGTTTCCGTTGGAGACGCTGCCCTGGGTGGCAATGGGGGCGGCGCTGTTCCATGCGCTGGTATCGCTGATGGTATTGCTGCTTGCGCAGTTGCTCATTCGCGGTGTCCTGCCGCTGACGGTCGTGTACCTCCCGCTGGTGCTGCTCCCGCTGGTGCTGCTGACCATGGGTCTGGCCTGGCTGCTGTCGGCATTGGGCGTATTCGTGCGCGACATCGGGCAGATGACCGGCATCCTGACCACTATCCTGCTGTTCCTGGCGCCGGTTTTCTACCCTGTCACGTCGCTGCCCGAGGGCCTCCGCAGGTGGATCTATCTCAATCCTCTCACCTTCATCATCGAGGAATCGCGCGACGTGCTGATCTGGGCCAAGGCGCCCGATTTCATCGGGTTGGGCAAGTACACCGTCTTCGCCGCGTTCGTCGCGTGGGTCGGCTACGCGTGCTTCCAGAAGATGCGCCGAGGATTTGCCGATGTCATCTAAGCACCCTGCGCAAGACCAGGCAGAGCTTGCTATCCGCGTATCGGATGTCACCAAGTGCTATCAGGTCTACTCGCAGCCACAGGATCGGCTCAAGCAGGCCATCTTGCCGCGCCTGTCACGTTTCCTGCGCAAGCCCGGCCGCAACTACCATCGCGAGTTCTGGGCGTTGAAGGGCGTCAACTTCGAAGTGCGCCGCGGCGATACGGTGGGCATCATCGGGCGTAACGGTTCGGGCAAGTCCACCTTGCTGCAGATCATCTGCGGTACGCTGCAGCCGACGAGCGGGGAAGTTTCCGTGCGTGGACGCGTTGCGGCGCTGCTGGAACTGGGTGCGGGCTTCAATCCCGAGTTCACCGGCCGCGAGAACGTGTACATGAGCGCTTCGATCCTTGGCCTGTCAAAGGAGGAAATCGACCGCAAGTACGACGACATCGTGGCATTTGCCGATATCGGCGACTTCCTTGAACAGCCGGTCAAGACCTATTCCAGCGGCATGTATGTGCGGCTTGCGTTCGCAGTGATCGCCCACGTCGACGCCGACATCCTCGTGATCGACGAAGCGCTGGCGGTGGGGGATGCGATCTTCGTGCAGAAGTGCATGCGTTTCCTGCGCAAGTTCCGCGAGAACGGCACACTCCTGTTCGTCAGTCATGACACGTCCTCGGTGCTGAATTTCTGTCAGAGCGCGGTGTGGCTCGATCGGGGCGAGATGCGGATGCATGGCACCGCGCAGGAGACATGCAACGCCTACATCGAGTATTGCTCCCAGGAAGTCTACGGCGATACGGTCAAGCTGCAGTCGCGGCAGGCCGGCAAGGCCGAGTCGAAGACGGCGTCGTTGGCGCGCGTAGAGAAGGATCTGAGGGTCGAACTCTTCGATAACGTAGCCAACTCTGGAGGCTGGCAGTCTGGCGTGGCGAGCATCGATTCGGTGACGCTGTGCAACGACCAGGGTGAACCCTTCACCACCTTCGCCGGTGGAGAAGACGTGGTGCTGAAGATCCGCGCCACTGCTCACGAGCCAATGCAGAGTCCACTGATCGGCTTCTTCGTCAAGGACCGGCTTGGCCAGTCGTTGTTCGGCGAACACACCTACACCTACGTGCAGCCGCCGATCCAGGTGGAGGCCGATACCGGCCTGGAAGCGTCCTTCCGTTTCACCCTGCCGCTTCTGCCTAACGGCGAGTACTCAATGACGGTCTCCATCGCCGATGGAGATCCTTATGCCAATACGCAGCACGCCTGGTTGCATGACGCGGTGCTGATCCGGGTCGCATCGCCCCGTCTGCGCTATGGGCTGGTCGGGATTCCTTTCGATGAGGTGAAGATGGAGCGCACGAGTGTCAGGCAATGAGCACGTCGTCTCGTCGCTGTCGGTGACAGAACGGCACGGATTCATCCCGCCATTGGTGTCGAGCGATCCTCGTATATCCGTGGGCCGCTTCACCTACGGCAATCCGCAGTTCAAAGTGTGGAGCGAAGGCGAGCGGATCGATATTGGCGCGTTCTGTTCGATCGCCGACGGCGTGATCATCTTCGGTGGGGGCGAACATCGCCCGGACTGGGTTACCACCTATCCGCTGCGGATTGCATTTAACTCCCCGGGTGCCGGGCAAGACGGGCTTCCGCACACGAAGGGCCGCACGTTCATCGGTAACGACGTCTGGATCGGCCATGGCGCCATGGTGTTGTCCGGTGTCACTGTAGGCGACGGCGCATGCATCGGCGCTGGCGCGGTCGTCAGCAAGGATGTACCGCCTTACGCAATTGTCGCCGGCAACCCCGCGCGCGTGGTGCGCATGCGGTTCGACGAGCAGGTCGTCGCGCGGCTGTTGGAGATCCGTTGGTGGCGCTGGCCGATCGAGAAGATCCGTGCCTTCGAATCCTTGCTGTGTTCCAGCGACATCTCTGTCTTCATTGCAGCGGCATCGCGCGATGACGACTCCATTTCTTCTTCTAAGCATCAGATTTCTCCATGATCGATATTCCGTTGTCTCCCAGCATGTTGATTGCCCCGCGATCGGTGCCCTTCAGCGCCTGGTTGGGGCATGTTCCGTTCGCATCGTGGCTGGTCGAGCAGCTTCGCCCGCAGTCGATCGTGGAGCTGGGTACGCATCGCGGCGCGTCTTTCCTGGCCTTTTGCCAGGCGGTCGAGGAGCAGCAACTGACCTCGCGCGTGTTCGCGGTGGATAGTTGGGAGGGCGATGAGCACGCCGGCTTTTACGGCGATGACATCTATAACGAATTGCGCGAGTATCAGCAGCGTCACTATGCCGGCATCTCTGAAATGCTGCGCATGCGGTTCAGTCAGGCATTGGAGTACTTCGCCGACGGCTCAGTCGACCTGTTGCACATCGATGGCCTGCACACGTATGAGGCCGTCCGGGAAGATTTCGAAACGTGGCTGCCGAAGCTATCCGGTCGCGGTGTGGTGCTGTTCCACGACACTTGCGTGCGCGAGCGGGGCTTCGGTGTCTGGCAGTACTGGGCCGAAATCAGCCAACAGTATCCCGCGTTCGAGTTCACTCACACGCATGGACTGGGCGTGCTGTTGGTGGGGGAGCAACGCGATCCTGCGCTGTTGAAGCTGGCTGAAGCGGCGGCCTCCGGTGGATTCGCATTGATCAATCGGTTGTTCGACGCGTTCGGTCGCAACGTCAAAAACATGGAGGAGATCGAGCGCGTCTATGCAGGTCTTGCCGACGCGCGCGGTCAGGTGGTTGACCTTACCCAGCGGGAGCAAGCGCAACAGGAGCGTGCCCAACAGTTGCAGCAGCAGGTGCAGCAGCAGCAGGAACTGCTGCGGCAGCAGCAGGAGCATGTCCAGCAACTGGAGCTACGGGTCCAGCAGCTCTCGCAGGACGCGGTATCGTCCGCTGAGCTGCGGCGTACCATCGTCGAGGAGCGCGCACAGGCGCTAAGCGAGGTGATGGCCGTTGTGGTTCCGCGGTTGGAAGGTAACGAGCAGAAGCTGGATCAGTTGTTGTTGCCGCGAAGGTGGTGGCGCCGTTGATCGGCCGCTGAGCGTATCGGCTGCGAGACAAGCTGGCGACATACTCGGCATCTGCTTTGAGCGAGGCCCGGCACGCCGGGCCGTGTACGATTAGCCGCGGGGTCGTGGGGACGACTGTCTGCCTTCAGGCCTCGCAGATGTCCTGGTAAACGGAATCTGCCCGAATTTTCTGGAATGACAATGTCGACTGTAAAGCCAATTGCCTTTTATTTGCCGCAGTACCATCCGGTCGCGGAGAACTCCGAATGGTGGGGGCCAGGGTTCACGGAGTGGACCAATGTGGCAAAGGGGCGGCCGAACTTCGTTGGCCATTATCAGCCGCATGTTCCTCGTGAACTCGGGTTCTACGATCTGCGCCTGGTCGAAAACATGCGGGCCCAGGCTGAACTCGCTGCCCTGTACGGTGTCCACGGATTTTGCTTCTATTACTACTGGTTCGATGGCCGCCGCATCCTCGAACTGCCGCTCGACAACTATCTGAAGAGCGATATCGAGTTCCCGTTCTGCATCTGTTGGGCGAACGAGAATTGGACGCGGACCTGGGATGGCATGGAGAAAGACGTCCTGCTGGAGCAGAAGCACGGCGAGGATCAAGATCGCCGGTTCCTTGAAGATATCTTGCCGCTGCTGAGCGACCGACGGGCGATCCGGGTGGATGGCAAGCCGATGCTGCTCGTGTACCGTGCGGACCTGTTCCCGGACTCGAAGCAGACGGCCGAACGCTGGCGCGACGTCGCGCGGGAGAACGGTATCGGCGAAATCCATCTGGTCGCCGTACAGTTCTACGGCATCGTGGATCCGCGCGACTGGGGTTTCGACGCCGCTGTCGAATTCCCGCCGCATACCTTTCTTGGCTCGGAAAATCGGGTGACCCACCATATCGACATGCTCAACCCGGAATTTCGAGGTGGCATGGCCGACTATCGCAAGGTCGTCGCGCAATCCATCAGCCGCGAAAAGCCTGACTTCCGTTGGTACCGCGGTATCGTTCCTTCATGGGACAACACCGCAAGGCGTCAGCATACGTCGCACATCCTGGTGGATTCCTCTCCGCCGATCTACCAGTACTGGCTACGCCAGTTGGTCGATTACACGCGGGTCAACAACGCACCCGAAGACCAGTTGATCTTCATCAATGCCTGGAACGAATGGGGAGAGGGTTGCCATCTCGAGCCCGACCTGAAGCACGGTCTGGCCTACCTTGAGGCCACGCATGCCGCGGTGACAGGAGCCCGTGCCGATTCGGATGATCTGCTCAACGACGGCAAGCTGCTTCGCGCTCTTGGTGGCGAACGCGCCGCAGCGCTGTTGGATGATCGCGACCGCCTCATCAACGAAGTGGTTCTGCTTTCTGCGGAGCTGCGGCAGGCCAAGCCGCTGGCAGCCCCGGTGGTCAAGCGTTCCCGCTTGCGATCCCTGATTGGAAGGGTGCTGCTGCCCTTTCCGCGGCTGCGCGCGTCCGCTGTCCAGGTCTATCAGATATGGAATCGATGATGGCGGTGCGTCGGGTTGCGGTCCTCGCCCACTTCGACGCCGAAGGTCTGCTGACCGAGTCCGCCCGGCGGCTGCTTGATGAGTTGCTGCTGCACGCCGAGCGGATCGTATTGGTATCGACTCGGCTGGCACCCGAACAGGCCGAGGGCCTGGATGACCGAATCACGGTGATCATTCGCGAAAACGTCGGCTACGACTTCTACTCGTTCCGCACCGGCATCTTCGCGATCGAGGCGCTGTATTCTTACGACGAACTGATCGTCGCCAACGATAGCGTGATCACCATCGATCGGGGTGGCATCGGCAAGGCATTCGCCCAGATGCGCGATGTCGAATGCGATGTCTGGGGGATGACCGAGTCCTTGCAAGTAAGTCGGCATCTTCAGTCCTATTTCCTGGTGTTCCGCAAGAGCGCCTTCTTCAGTCATTACTTCGACCGTTTCTGGAGGAACGTCAGGGTATTGGACGACAAGTGGGAAATCATCCTTTCCTATGAAGTCGGCTTGACCCAATGGTTGCTTTCGCACGGGGCAAGGATCGCGGTGGCGTTCCAGCCCGATGACGCTGCAAGGCGGACCGTGGCGGTCAGATTGAAGCGCAAACGGCTGCGAGACGGAGTCAATGCTCTGATCGCGGCGCCGAGCAAGCAGGGGGTGCTGCATGCCAATCCGGCTCACTATCTCTGGGATGAGTTGTATCGCCGTTTCGGCTTCATCAAGAGCGAAGTGTTGCGTGATGATCCCAATGGGGTGCTCGATGTCGAGCTGGCACGCCTGATCACAGACGACGCAGCGCGTGCGATGGTCGAGCGTGAGATCGCGCGGATGCGTCAGACCCGCAAGAGCGTGATGCCGATCGTCACGGGCGAGCGTGATGCGCCCACGCCGGACGAGCTGGATCGCTATGGGGTCGGGGCGATTGATGCCGAGGAGCTGGGCGCGCGATTTGCGATCGTCCTGCATCTTTTCCATGTCGATCTGATTGATTCGATTTTCGCCTACATGCGTAACGTGATTGTCGATCACGATGTCTTCGTTTCGGTCAAGTCGATTGCCGATCGCCGCATCGCGATCCGATATTTCCAGGAGCATAAGGTCCCGGCCCGGGTATTCATTCATCCCAACATCGGGCGCGACGTCGGGCCCTTCATCAGCCTGCTCAACACCGGCTTGCTCGACCGCTACGACGCGGTCTGCAAGATCCATTCGAAGAAGAGCGTGTACCACGATGGCGGCGGCCAATGGCGCGACGAACTGATGAAGTCCCTGCTGGGCTCGTCGTTCGAGGTCCTGAGGATCCTTCGGGCCTTTGATGAGCATCCTGCATGCGGTATTGTCGGTCCGGAGTCGGCTTACCTGAGCAACGCACGTTTCTGGGGAGGCAACGAGGAGCGCTTGCGTGTCCTCGGCGCCGAGATGGGGATCGACGACGCGCGCATCCGTCTTGGGTTCTTCGCCGGCACCATGTTCTGGTTTCGGCCCGCCGCATTGCGTGCGCTCCGCGCGCGCAACATCGGGTTGAGCGAGTTCGATCCCGAGGCGGGGCAACGCGATGCTACGCTCGCGCATGTGATCGAACGGCTTTTTGTGCTCTGTGCCGAGCATGAAGGCTATTTTGCCGGGACGACGCGTTCCCCTGGTGTTGCCTTGCGCCATGAGGATTACGACAAGCAGGGGATTTTTGTTTTGCCTTCCTGATGTTCCGACGTGCGGAGCGACGAAATGGATGATCAGCAGTGGTACGAGCGTATTGTTCGTTCAATCGACGACCGGTCGCTTGGGTTGCCTGGACTCCCGTCGGCCTATCAGCAGGAAGTCTTCGTCGGTAAATCGAATGAAGCGGCCCTGGCCGAAGCCTTCACGTTCTACAAGATCGTCAAGTCGAGTGGCCATCCGCTTCGCAGCAGCTCCAGGGTGCTCGACTTCGGTGTTGGTTGGGGTCGCATCATTCGCTTCTTCCTCAATGATGTGGATGTGGCCAATCTGCATGGCGTCGACGTCGACGAGGCCATTCTCGATGTGGCCAGGACGACGGGGGTGCCGGGAACCCTGCGCAGCATAGGAACAAATGCGCGGCTGCCTTACGACGACGGCTACTTCGACGTCATTTACGCATTTTCTGTGTTTTCGCATCTTTCGGCTGCATCGGCATCGTTCTGGCTGCGCGAGCTGATGCGTGTGCTCAAGCCGGGCGGTACGCTCGTGATGACGACCACGACCGATCATTTCCTCGAGTTGTGCCAGGCCTGCTCGCTCAAGCAGGATGGGCGCAACCACTACGAGGATGACTATGCAAGGATGTTTGCCGATCCTGCAGATGCGCGCCGCCGCTACGCTGCAGGTGAGCATGTGTACGCCGCGGTGGCGGGGAATGCGGATGTCCTTGAAGCGGCCAACTATGGTTGGGCGGCCATGCCGCCGGCCTTCGTCGAAAGGGAGATCGGAGCGCTGGCCGCTGCGATCACGTTCGTCGACGATCCTGGCTTGCTGCCGCAAGGTTTCTTCACTGTGCGCAAGAAGGCATCGCTCGCTCAGAGAATAGGACGCAAACTGCGTAACCTGACGTCGGGTTGATCCGGGTTCATCGCGCACATCACTACAGACGGGGGCGCTGGGGCAAGCATGGAACATGGCAAGGTGAAGGCCGGTACGGAGTCGATGACGACGTGGGGTTGGGGTGCTTCGGTGCTCTCCTGCGTTCTGACGGTGCTGATGTTGACGCCTTTCGCCGCGACGATGCCTTTCGTCGGCATCGATGGATCATGGGCACACGCACTGAATGTCGCGACGGCGCAACACTTGCGTTTCGGGTCGGACGTCGTCTTTACGTTTGGTCCATTGGCATCGGTCTATACCGGTGTCTACCATCCAGCCACCGACGGTTTGATGCTCGGTGGGGCGTTGCTCATCGCCATCGCGCTTTTCGCCGGGCTGTTCGCGGTCGTGCCTCCGCACAGGCGCACTCTGTTGCTGCTGCTGCCGGTCGTCATCGGCCTTGGGTGGGGGCGCGATGCGGTATTTCTGTTCCTGCCATTGCTGCTGCCCTACGTCGTCGTGCGAGGAGTGGAGCGAGGCAAGCAGTTCACGGCGACCTTGTGCATCGTAGCGGCCGCCATGGCCATGCTGCCTGTAGTGAAGGGTAATTTCGGCCTGATCGTCGCGTTTGCGACGGCGATTGCCCTGATTCTCTGTTGGCGCTCTTCACGGAAGACCGCGATCATGATCGTCGTCGTCCAGTTGATCGCCATCGTAGGTGTTTGGTTGATTTCCGGTCAGGCGTTGATCGATCTGCCGCGGTATCTCCTGGCGCTTGGGCCGATGCTCGCGGGGTACACCGATGGCATGTCCGTGGAGGGGCGTGCGCTCGATGTGGTCATCTTCATGGTGGTTGGCGCATTTTTGTTGGCGATCTCCACGCTTGGCGGGCTCCGTCGTCACTGGTACGTCCCAATCCTGGTTGCCGCCTATCTGTTCGTCACCTTCAAGTCCGGGTTCGTTCGGCACGACGGGCACGCGCTCGTCGCCGCTGTCGCCCTGGCGTTTGTCGGGCTTCTTCTTTGCCTGGCGCAGGGAGGCCGCGCAGGCGGTCTTGCAGTCATCGCAAGCTTGGTGGGGTGGGGGTTGATCTCCAGCGCCTACACGCCGGTCACCTGGGACACCTCGATGGCGAGGTTTTCCGTGATGATCCGCCACCCAGCGCACGGCATCTGGCTGCGAATGACGAAGCCAGGCATATTGGCTGAACATTTCGAGGGAAAGATCGCGTACATGGGCGCGACGCCGCCGTTCGCCGATTACAGGGGGGCCGCCGACGTCTATCCGGCGGAGCTGTCATCGATGCTGGCGGCCGGCGGAGCCTGGAAGCCGCGTCCGACGCTGCAAAGCTATGCGGCATACTCGCCTTCTCTTCTCAAAACCAATGCAGCGCATCTGGCCAGTGATCCGCCGTCACGCGTGTACTTCAAGACGGCTCCAATCGACCATCGGTATCCTTCGCTGGAGGATGGCGCTAGCTGGTTGGCACTGCTTGGCAGTTTCACGCCGAAAGCGCTCGATGGCGGGTATGCGGTGCTCGAGCGGGCTGATCCCATCAGGCCAGCGCTGGTCCCCCGGGCGCCGGTGCAGGTGAATGCCATGCTGGGCAAGGAAGTGACAGTGATCGGGTCGGATCAGCCGGTTTGGGTCACGATGGACATCAGGCCAACCCTGGCGGGCAAGCTGTTCTCGACGCTCTACAAGGCGCCCAGGCTATCACTGCGGGTGCGCTATGAAAATGGCCAAAGCGCGGACTTCCGGCTTATCGCGGGCATGACCAAGACAGGTTTCCTGCTTTCGCCCACCGTTGCAGACGCCAAGGAATTCGTTGCGCTCGGTTCGCTGCACCGTGCAGACCTGCTTGGCAAGCGTAAGGTGGTCGCATTCACCGTGGTCGGCGACAGTGGCACGCGGTTCCTTTGGGACCTCGACTATCGCGTCGGCTTCGCGCGCCTGGATATCCCGTCGTCGATCGCAGCGGACGCGGCGCTGGTCGGATCGAGAGCGCCGAGTCCCGTGCCTTCGTCGTATGCGTTAGGTGGTGATTGCAATATCGATGATGTCGATGGCCGCAAAGTCACCGCCGCGGCCATGGATCTTTCCAGCGGCGTGGTCGTGATCAGAGGTTGGGCCGCGCTCGACAGCGCAAAGGGCATGCCGAACAAGGGGGTAAGTTTGCTTGTCACCGGGCGCGATCTGGTCACGCATGTCGTGCCGGCTGGCCGCGTATCGCGTCCTGACGTAGCCGCCTATTTCAAGCGGCCTACACTCGAGTATGCAGGCTATGAGGCTTATGTGGATGTTCGGCAGCTCCCCGCTGCCGCGCAGATCCGAGTCGTCCAAAACAATGGCGCCCGGCAGTTGCTCTGTACCCCCGCAATGCTCACCATTCAGCGCACGGATGACATGCCGGTACTGGTCAGGTGAGGCCAGTACCCGTAGAAGGCTCTACGTCACCCTTGGCGCCGGCCATGTTAGTGGCCGACCTGGGCGGGCACGAATAGCGGAATCAGCTTTTCCAACACCAGTTGGTGTCCCTTCCGGTTGGGATGGTTGAACTGGGCCATCAACTGTGCGCGGTCGCCGCTGTAGGCTTGGAACGCCGCCAGGCTGTCGGCTACCGGTACGTCGGTCAGCGCGCCCAGGTTCCGGATCATGATTGCCTGCGCAAGGAGCTTGTCACCCGGCAGCTCCGGAGTCGCCTGCATATCCCAGGTGGGCGTCAGCAGCACAGGACATGCGCCTGCCGCACGGGCGGCGCTGATCATGGCGGACAGATTGCGGGCGGACTCATGCAATTCCAGACCCCGATCGTTGAGGCCGTAATCGATCAATATCACCCTGGGATGATGGTCCAGCGCATCGCGCTGGAACCTGACCAGTCCCCGTGTGGAATCTTCTCCTCCCACGGCTGCGGTGATCACGTTGAGTACCGCGTGCGGGTATGCCGTGGCCAACGCGTCCTCAAGCAGCCGCGGATAAGCATCGCGTTTGTGTACGATCGGTGCGATGCCATAACCGGCGGGGACGCTGTGTCCAAACGCTACGATGTTCACCGTGCTGTTGCTGGGCCACTCCACCTGCAGATCACGAATCACGTCTTTCAAACACTGCGGGCCGGTCGGTGCTGCAGCTCGCATCGTTGCGGGCGCGGGCGCAGACGTGGGGGCGGGCGCTGGACCGGGCGCAGGATGACCGCCTGCGATCAGGTAGCACATCAGGAGGATTACGCTGAGTCGAGTCACGTGCGGAACGACAGGTGCTTGTGGCCGAGGTAGCTGGTAACGACCGGAACGACTACGCCGATGGCGTGCGCAATCGTTTCATTGTGAAAATCGACGCCTAGACTCGGCAACAGCCAGTGCGCGAACAACAGGCTGATCAGGATCGTCTGCACGACCGCAGCGAGATTGATTGCGACGAACCACAACACTTGGTGATGCAGGCGGTTCCCTGCCTCGTTGAACACGAATAATTTGTTGAGGGTGAAGCCAGTGATCAAACCCAGACAGAAGGCCGCAACGATCGCGGGCACATATTGCAGCCACTGGCTGAATACGATGCGCGAGCCGAAGTTGACTGCTGCGGCGAGGCCACCGGCGGCCAGGAACCGAAAGAACTGCTGGGAAAGGGCAGGAGTCTTCATCGGTCGACTGCTATCTGCGGAATCCGGTGGCCTACCCGGCTGGTCGTCGAAAAAATCGCGGGCGCCCATGGGCCGCCAGTCGCTGCTTGCGTGCGCGAGCATGACTGCGGGCCGGGTCCCGGGCGTCTGGCCGGAGAGGGGCGTGAATGGCTGCTCATCGCCCGTCCTTGGTCGTCTTGGTTTCTACGGTGACGCCCCATCCTGGAGGATTGACCGGAACCGTCTGGGGGCCAGGCAGTTCGAGCTGCCTGGCGTGGGTCCGCCATGCGTAGTCGATGAACGCGTTTCTTCGCATGTACTGTTGGTTGGTGACGGCAAACAAGCAGATCAGTGCGGCGGTCATCACGGTCGCATTCGCTCGGCTGCGCCTGTCGGTGGCAGAAAGCGCAAGCCATACTGACCACCACCAGACCACCTTGACCAGATAGAAATAACGGTCCGCTGCGGCAAGTGCATACAAGGGAGACGCGTCCTTCATTCTGGCCACGGGCGCGAAGACCTCGATCGCAGCAAACGCGATGAATCCCATTAGGATCAAGCGGGCGCGCCCATCGATCTTTTTGGAGAGCACTAACGTCCCGATGATCAATGCATACAGAAGGATCCAGGCCGTTCCCGTGAGAAAGTCACTGCCAAAGGTATGGATCGGCACGAGCTCGGTGAAGGTGGCCTTTAGCGTCGGGACCAGGCCATGTTGTATGCCGCTCTCCGCTGGGGGGTTGGTGACCAGCACGATCGTCTGCACCACCCCGCCTAGCGCCAGGGCCGAAAGCATGCGCCAATCGCGGTTGGCGGCAAAGCCACTCAGGGCGCCATCGAAAGGATCCACGGCAGACCGCTTGGCTATCCAGCCGGCCGCGAGCATGCCCATGACGACAGCCGACAACAGAATCGAAAATGGGCCTGTCAGCGCGATGAACAGGATGGCAGCGGCGCGCAGCCAAGAGGTGCTGGTCGTGGCGCCTCGCTCCGCCGGCGCAAGGCAGTAGGCGGCCATCGGAAACTGCACGAACCACTGCGCGTTTGTGATCGTGCCGAAGATCTCGCCACTGGTCGGCACCGCAAGCAGGGAGAGCGCAACGATCCAGGCAGGAATGTACGCTTGCAGCCGCTTGCAGGTAAACGCGAGCGCTGCCGTGCTCACGATGATGGCGCAGGCGTTGTAGATCAACGGCGCCTTCGCGGAAGGTAGCCAGGATGCGATCCACGCCACCATTCTGGGGATGGCGTGCAGGTAGCCGGCATACGGGGTGAACAGCTGCGGCAGAGCATTGCCGAACTGGTCCTTGAAAAAGACAGTGGCATCCTCCGCCCAGAATTGCGGATTGCTCAGCGCATCGTTGCTCTTGTAGGCGATCGCGAAAAGGATGACCAGAAAGAACCCAATCTGACCCTTGAGCGTCCGGAACTGTCGGTCTGTCGGTGGCTTGGAGTGCAGAATCATTTGCGGTGATATCCGTTGTGCTTTTCCATGATGCGCTTCTACGCGTCAGCAACGACGATGGCGGGCGCGCAGTGCGGCCACTGGCCAAGCGCGGCGCGCGAGCCGACATTGATCGCCGCGGCAAGTCCGACGACGATCAGAAACATCGCGAACTGGCGGGACGACGAGGAAGACGTCATTCGCTGCCCGTGTCCGACGACGCCAGGCGGGCCAAGGTCTGGCCCACGGCGATGCTCTCGTTGATCGAGCGATCTTCCGGATAGTAATAGGCGGTGTCGGCCATGAAGAAACCGTCGAGCGGCGACCTCATCGGCGGCAGCATGTTCTGGAAGCCAGGCGGGCAGATGGTTTGCGCGTACTCATAACGGTGACAATGGGTGGCGCGGATCCACTCGGGCTTGAACGCCGGGTTGATCATCGGCAGGTAGCCAATGACTTCGTCGATGAGTTGCTGGTTGCTCCACTGCCACTTCGGGTGGGTCTTGGGCATGTAGTAAGGTGCGTACACGATGTGATCGCCGCGGCCCTTGCCGGGATTGAGGTTGCTGTACTCGATCAAGCCTGGGATCGCGATCCGATCGTCGCTGATGTTCATCCAGAAGTTCTCGCTGATCGGATGCGACAGCTTCAGGATCACGCACGCGACAGGAATGTTCTCGATGGCATCGATCTTGTCGGCATAGTCCTTCGGCAGGCCAGGCACCAGCTTGGGCACGTACTGGATCGGTGCCGTGGAAATGACGCGGTCATACGCATGGATTCCCTCGCGGGTACGGATGCCGGTCACCTTGCCCGCGTCCGACATGACTTGCTCCACGGGCTGCCCGAGCAGGATGTTGCCGCCTAGGCGCCGGATTTCGTCGGCCATGCGGTCGAGCAGTACCGCCGAACCGCCTTCCAGGTATCCCATGCTCTCGTTGAACAGGTTGCGCCGGGATAGCGCCACGCGCTTGATGCGCGTGCCAATCCAGGACGCGGACAGGGCGTTCTGATACTCGAAGAACTTAAGCGAGAATGCCTTTTCCCACATCACCTTGTAGGCCTTCGGGCCGATCCAGCGCGTGATCCAGGCGCGCGCATTCTCCTTGTCCAGCTCGGTCCAATCCTTGATGCCCTTGGTGTGCATCACATGCAGGGCGTAGCGGACCTTGTCGATCAGCCCAAGGTGGGGGAAGCTCAGCAGTGCGAATGGAGTTCCCCACTTGTGCAGCTTACCTTGGTAGTAATACCCCATCTTGGTGTCCGTCCAATGCAGGCGATCGGACAGTTGCAGCTCGTCCAGTAGCTGGAATAGCGGATAGTCTGTCTTGCAGATGAAGTGGTAATAGCGCTCGATGCGCAGGCCATCGAAATCGAAGTCCGCCGACATGCCGCCGATCCGGTCGTCGCGTTCGTACACGTCGACCGCATGGCCCCGCTTGAGCAGCTCCAGTGCTGCCATGAGGCCCATGGGGCCGCTACCGGTGATGGCGAATTTGCTCATTCGAGTGTTGTTCCGTCTGTCTTTGTCTGGTCAGCGCTGCAGCACGATGTGGCTGTAGCGTGGGTCGGTGTAGCTCTCGCGGATCGCATCCTCGAACGGCGTCTGTCGCACGCCGAACACGGCTTCGGTGTCGACGCCCTTGAAATCATCGCCGGCGCTCAGTGCTTTCAGTTGGTCCGCGGTGAAAGGGGGCTTGCTGCTGAACAACGAATACGTGCGCAGCAGGAGCGCGAAGAAGCCGATCGGGATATGCACGATAAGCGTATGCAACTTCTTGACCCGCTTGATGGTGCGGATGATGTCCACGTAGTCCACGCGCGTATCGCCCACAATGTCGTACACCGCGCCATCCGGCTCCGTTTCGATGCACTTGACGATGCAGCGGCAGAAATCGCGCTCATACAGCGGCTGGCGCATGAACTTCCCATCGCCGGGGATCGGAAACACGGGGGTGCGCGCCATGAAGCGCGACAGCCAGCCGAGGTGCTTCGGGTCGAACCAGCCGAACATCAGCGTGGGGCGCAGCACACAATGCGCGATGCCGCTGGCGCGGACCTGCGCTTCCTGCAGCTTCTTGGTTTCGGTGTAGTCATCGGTGGCGACCGAATTCACCACCGACGAACTGATGTGCACCATGTAGGGAACCTGATGCTCCATGCAGGCCTTCAGCACGCGCTCGGTCGCCTGCAGGTTGTTGCGGTCGAACAAGGCGCGGAACTTGCCGGTGATTTGTGCATGCAGCTGTACCACAAGGCGGGCGCCCGCGAACGCTTCGGTCCACGCGCCGGGTTCGGCGAGGTCGGCCAGTACCGTTGTCACGTCCGGGTGCAGCTTGCGCAGGATCTCGAGATTGTGCTCATGTTTGTCGATGGCGACCAGCTGCGTATATCCCTGCTGCTTCATCTCGACGATGAGGTTTTGCCCCACCAGGCCAGCGGCCCCGGTCAAGACGATCTTGTCGCTTTTCTGTGCCATGGACGGACTCGAAAACAGTGAATGGAGGGTCAGGCGCGCTTGTACGCGACGACCAGCGCCTGCTTGCCAAGAATGCGCCAGGCGAGCGGGATGCGCAGATACAGCGACACCAGCCAGGGGGCCTGCGGCAGCCGGCTCTTGGTGGTATAGGGCAGGAATTTGGGGATCACCACCTTCGGATCCAGCCCCGCCATCAAGACGCCTTCGACCAGGCTGCGGTCGCTCAACGCGGTGTGGTGATCGAAGTAATCCCAGTATTCGGCGTACAGGAAACGGATATTGGGTTGCAGGATGATCGCCCTGCCGCCCGGCTTGAGCATGCGCGCGCTCTCCCGCAGCGTCTGCAGCACCAGGTCCTTGCTCGGCAGGTGCTCGAGGAAGTTGCTCATGAACACGACATCGACGCTGGCACTGGGGATAGAGCTGACCGCGACGCACGATTCGTTGATGATGCGGATGCCGTCGGCGGCGAACTTGCGCACGTCGGGATTGAGATCGACGGCAATCTTGTTCGCGGCCTGAATGTTGTTGATGAACTCGCAGTAGCCCGCGCCAATGTCCACCACGGTTTCATTCGGCCCGACGAACCGGCTGAAATATTGCCTGCACAGCACTTGCCAGATCCGGTTCTTGTTGGCGAGTTCTTCTTTGGGGAACCGATGTTGGTAGAGCACATCGAGATCTTGGTCGATATCAGGCATCTCAGCACTTCCTTGGTGGGCGGGGTGGTTACAGAGAAATACGACGAAAAACGAACTCTGGGATGTTCTTGATCACCATCATGATGGCCCACCAGAATCCAGGCAGATACGCAACGGCGCGGCGGCGATCGACGGCACGCACGATGCCCTGGGCGATCTGGTCGGGCTTGGCCCACAACGCCCCCTTCTTGAAGGCGGCGGTCATCGGCGTGTCGACGAAGCCCGGCTTGATCGTGAGGACGTTGATCCCGGCCGGGCGCAGGCGCTGGCCGAGGCCGCTCAGATAGGCGCTGACCGCGGCCTTGGCGCTGCCGTACAGATAGTTGCTGGCGCGGCCGCGATCGCCAGCCACCGACGAGATCACCGCCAGCGTCGCGCCAGCCGCCAGGCGCGGTGCCAGTGCAGCGCACAGTGCGATCGTGGAGGTGCCGTTGGTGGCGAACTCGCGCAACGAAAGCTCGACCGAAGCGTCGCAGGCAGCCTGATCCGGCAGGGTGCCATGGGCGATCAGGGCGACGTCCACGCCGCCCAATGCCGCCCAGGCGGCGTCGAACACGTCGCCGTGGCGCGCGTCGTCGTTGACGTCGAGCACGCCCGCGCTGGCTTTTGCGCCGCGCACGGACAGGTCGGCCGCAATCGCGTCCAGGCGCGCGGCCTGGCGGCCGAGCAGATGGATCGCCGCGCCACGTGCGGCATAGCGTCGGGCAGTGGCTTCGGCGATGGCCGAGGTGGCGCCGATGATGAGGACGCGTTGCATGTCTACTCCGTGACCCGGCGCCAGAAGCCGGAAGAAAAGCGTGGATCGAGATACTCAGTGAATTCCCGCCAGCGGCCGTAGGCGCGCTGGAACGAGGCTGCGCTCATCCGCGCGTCCTTGGCAGGGTACAGAGCGCCGCCGGCCGCGTCGACGATGCGGTCTAGCCGCTCCAGCAGACGGAACACCTCCGGGCCGCTATTGGGGAAATCCAGTGCGAGAGTGGTGCCTGGCCGAGGAAACGACAGCATGCCGAGCGAACGCGCTGCGCCGAATTCCTTCAGTACCGCCAGGAACGAGCCGCTGCCGCTGCGCGCGATCTCCGCCAGCAATGCGTCCACCCCGTCCCGGGCGGCGGCCGGCGGCAGGACGCACTGGTATTGCAGAAAGCCGGCCGGGCCGTACATGCGGTTCCAGTTGCGGATGCCGTCCAGCGGATAGAAGAACGGCAGCAAGTGGCTGACGAAGCGTTTGCGCGGCGCGGGCTGGCGCCAGAAGTACAGCGCGTTGAACGGCCGCAGCGACAGTTGGTTGACCAAGGAGAACGGCGGCGTCAGCGGCATGGGCAGACCCGCGCCGGGGGGCTTGGGGCGTTCGTCCGGCAAGCCCTGGCAATGGTCGGCGCGGGTGAAGTGGCCACGGCCGCGCGCGCGGCCGCTGGCCAGGCAGTCGATCCAGGCGACGCTGTATTCATGGGTGTCTGCAGACGCTGCCGACAAGGCGAAGAACTCGTCCAGCGAGCCGAAGCGGATGTTCTCCGTTTCCAGGGCGGCGCTCGCGACCCGGCGCAACTGGAGCTGCGCCCAGGTGATGAGACCGGTCAATCCCAGGCCGCCGACGGTGGCGGCGAACCAGCCTTCGGCGTCATCGTCGGGGGTGCACACGCGGCGCGTGCCGTCGCTGCGCAGCAACTCGAAGGCGCGCACATGGTGGCCGAAGCTGCCGGTGCGGTGGTGGTTCTTGCCGTGCACGTCGTTGGCGATGGCCCCGCCCACGGTGACGTAGCGCGTACCTGGAGTGACCGGCAGGAACCAGCCCTGCGGCAAGGCCAGGTCGATGATCTCGGCCAACGTGACCCCGGCTTCGCAGTGCAGCAGGCCGGTTGCCGGATCGAATCCGATGAACCGGTCCAGGCTGCGCGCGCACAGCAGGGTGCCGTCCGGATTCAGGCAGCTGTCGCCATAGCTGCGGCCGTTGCCGCGCGGGAGCGCGCGACCGTCGAACGCAGGCAGCGCCGCCGCCCGATCGCCGACCGGCAGCAACGCCTGCGTGGCCTTCGGATAGCGTCCCCAGGATTGCCCCGCGTCCGCCATCAGATCGCGCTCAGCGCGAACAGCCCGCATAGCGCGACCACTATCTGGCTGACCCGGTCGGTGGCGGCGAACACGATGGGGTCGTCGTGCATGTCGCCGCGGTGCGCGATCACCCAGACTCGGCTCACCCAATACAGCAGCACCGGGCAGATCAGCCACAGCACCTGCGGGTGGCGATACAGCGCCACGCTCGCGGGGCTATTGATGTACAGCGCCATCACCATCACCGCGATGTAGCCGGCGGCGGCACCCATCGATTGCAGCAGGGACAGGTCCTCCACCGAGTAGGCACGCCCGCTGGCCTTGGTCCTGCCAGTGCTCAGCATCGCATGCAGTTCCGTATAGCGCTTGAGCAGGGCTAGCGACAGGAACATGAACATCGAGAACGCGAGCAGCCAGAACGATAGTTCGACGCCGATCGCCATCGCGCCGCCGATGATGCGCACCGTGTACAGCGCGGCCAACAGGACCACATCGATCATCACGATCCGCTTCAGGCGCAACGAGTACGCCAGCGTCATCACGTAGTAGGCCAGCAGCACCAGGGTGAATTCCAGGTTGCAGGCCAGCGACAGCGCGAGTCCGCCCAGGGTCAGTACCGGAGCGGCGAACAGGCCATGCAGCAAGGGAATCTGGCCCGCGGCAAACGGGCGCCTGCGCTTGCGCAGGTGTTGGCGGTCTGGCGTGAGATCGAGCAGGTCGTTCAGCACGTACACGCCGGAGGCGCACAAGCCGAATGCGATCAGTGCGATCGCCGCCTGGAGGACCGACTCCGGGTCCAGGAAGCGGTGCGCGGTCAGCAGTGGGACGAAGACCAGCAGGTTCTTCAGCCACTGATGCAACCGCAGCGCCTTCAGCCAAGCGCGGCCGCGCGGCGGCGCGGGCCAATGCGCATGCACCGTGGTGCGTTGCGCGGCGGCCCTGCCGAGCGCGGCACCGTTGTTGACCACCCAGGCACCGCCGGCCTTTTCCCAGACATGCAGGTCCACCGTGCCATTGCCGGCATAGTCGAAGTTGCCGGTGCCGAACGCGTCGACCAGGACATCGGCCTTGTTGCGCCCGGAGAGATTGCGTTTGCCGTCACTGGCGATCACTTGCTCGAACAGGCCGAGATAATCCGCGATCGGCTTGACCAGCAGGGCGTCCGAGGCCGTGCACAGCACCCGCGGGCGCTGCGTCGTGGTGCGCAGCAGCTCCAGTACCTTTTCGTTGTAGGGCAGGGTTTCGGCAGGCAAAGAGACGCGCGACGCCAGTTCTCGTTTCAGCGCCGCCTTTCCACGCAGCAGCCATAGCGGCAGCATGAACAGGTACAGCGGGTTGCGTGCCAGCAGCGCGAGTACCGACTCGTAGAGAATATCCGAGTTCAGCAGGGTCCCGTCCAGATCCACGCACAGGGCGCGCCCCGAAACTACCGGGAGTTGGGGCAGGGAGCTGGGGGAGGGGGCGGGCATTCGATGGCCTGGCGATCCATGGCGGGCCGCGATTATACCCAGTGGATCAGGTGCTCTCGTCGCGGGGCAGGAGTTCGGCGCGGATCATCGCCAGCGCTCCGACCAGAATGGCGTACCACAGCGTGACCAGGCGTGCGGCCACCGCCACCGCGACCGCGTCCGCAGTGGCGACACCGAGGCGGTCGAGCATCAGCACGATCGCAAGTTCGGTGGTGCCGACGCCGCCTGGTACGAAGGACAGTGCGCCGACCAGCATCGCCAGCGGGTAGATCCCGAACGCCACGCTGGGATCGAGGTCCAGTCCCATCCCCAGGCACAGCCCCACGAACACCGCCGAGGTCAGGCCCCAGGCCATCAACCCCGCGAACATGCTCTGCCCGAACTGGCGAGGGCCGAGGCAACCACGCACCTCCTTCGCTGCTGCCAGCGCGAACTGTGCCGGCCGCTGCAGCCACCGGCCAGGGAGCCGACAGGCCAGATCCGTCAGCCTGTCCAGCAGCGGCGGCCAGGCGGCCGCGCCGAACAGCAGGCCCACGAAGGCCAGCACCACGGCCGCCAAGACGCCCAATGTGGGAAACACCGGCGCCGCCAACAAGGACAGCGACAGGATCACCAACAGGTCGGACGCACGCTCGAACACGAACACAGCGATGGTCCGTCGCGCCGGCACACCCAGCCTGGCGAAATAGCGGATACGCAGCAGTTCGCCGGCCTTGCCAGGTGTGGCGGTCAGCGCGAAACCGGCCAGGTAGCCGGCCAACCCGGCGGCGAACGGGACCTGATGACCGTAGCGCCGCAGCAACCAGCGCCAGCGCCAGTACCGGAACAGGTAACTGGCGGTGACGGGCACTGTGGCTAGCGCCATCAGGTTGGCGACCTCGCTCAGTCGCGAGAAGGTGCCGTTGCCGCGGTCCAGCCAAAACAGCGCTGCGACATAGCCAGCGCTCAATAGCAGCACGAACATGGCAAGGTGGTCCATGCGCCGCCGTGGCACCTGCACGCCGTCGTGACCGGAAGGCGGCAGCGGACTCATTGCTACCGCCCCGCGTCAGCCCAGCGCCTTTTCCAACTCCGGCAACAAGCTGAACAAGTCACCGACCAACCCGATATCGGCGATCTCGAAGATCGGCGATTCCGGGTCCTTGTTGATGGCGACGATGGTGCCGGCGTCCTTGATGCCGGTCAGGTGCTGGATGGCGCCGGAGATGCCGACCGCCACGTACAGCTCCGGCGCGATGATCTTGCCGGTCTGCCCGACCTGCAGTTCGTTCGGCACATAGCCGGCGTCCACCGCCGCGCGCGAGGCGCCGACCGCCGCGCCGAGCTTGTCGGCCAGGCTGTAGATGTGCTTGAAGTTGTCCGCCGAGCCCACGCCGCGGCCGCCGGAAACCACGCGCTTGGCGCTCTGCAGGTCGGGACGATCGGACTTGCCGGCGGCCAGGCCGACGAAGCGGGTGTGGCTCGGCAACGCCGCGTCCACGCTGGCCGCTTCGACCGCCGCGTTGCCGCCCTGCGCCGCTTCCGGCCAGGACGCGCTGCGCACGGTGGCGACCACGATCTGGTCGGCCGGGGCCTGCACGCTGATGATGGCGTTGCCGGCGTAGATCGGGCGCTTGAACGCGTATTCGCCGTCCACCGCCATCAGGTCGGAGATCTGGTTGACGCCGAGCAGGGCGGCGACCACCGGCATCAGGTCCTTGCCGAAGGTGGTGGAGGGGCCGAACACGTGGCTGTAGCCGGTCGCCAGGGCGGCGATCTGCGGACCCAGCACCTGCGCGATGGCGTGTTCGTTGGCGGGATTGGCGACGGTGAGCACCCGGGTCACGCCTGCGATCTGCGCGGCCTGGGCGGCGACGGCCGCTGGGTCGGCGGCCAGCACGACGATGTCGATGGCCTCGGGCGACAGGGCCTGCGCAGCGCTGACGCACTTGGCGGTGGCGGCGTTGAGCTGCCCGTTGAGGTGTTCGGCGACAATGAGGATCTTGGCCATTACAGCAACCCCTTCTGCTTGAGTGCGGCCACCAGTTCGGCGGCATCCTTGACCATCACGCCGCGGCTGCGCTTGGCCGGCGGGGCGTAGTGGGTGGTGGTGAGGCTGTCGTTGGCCTCCACGCCCAGCTCGGCGAAGGCCAGCGTCTGCAGTGGCTTGCTCTTGGCCTTCATGATGTCCGGCAGCTTGATGAAGCGCGGCTCGTTCAGGCGCAGGTCGGTGGTGACCACCGCCGGCAGGTCCACTTCCAGGGTCTCCAGGCCGGCGTCGACTTCACGCGTGACCGTGGCCTTGCCGTCGGCCACCACCAGCTTGCCGGCGAAGGTGGCCTGCGGCCGGCCCCACAGCGTGGCCAGCATCTGCCCGGTCTGGTTGGCGTCGTCGTCGATCGCCTGCTTGCCGAGGATCACCAGGTCCGGCTGCTCCTGCTCGACCAGCTTGAGCAGGGTGCGCGCGGCGGTCAGCGGCTGGATCGCCGCGTCGGCGACCACGTGGATGGCGCGGTTGGCGCCCATCGCCAGGCCGTTGCGCAGGTGCGCGGCGGCATCGGCCGGGGCGATGGTGGCCACCACCACCTCGCTGGCGATGCCGGCGTCGCGCAGGCGCAGCGCCTCTTCCAGGGCGATTTCGTCGAACGGGTTGGCGGAGAGCTTGACGCCCTCGGTCACGACGCCGGAGCCATCCGGCTTGACCTGGATGCGGACGTTGTAGTCCACCACGCGCTTGTAGGCGACGAGGATTTTCATCTTGTACGAGATCCTTCAGCAATGCGGGAAGGCCCGGCCGCGGCGGCTGGCGCGGGGCAGTGGGGAATTCTAACCGGCTGCGAAAGACCATGCGAGGGCGTATGGTCGACGCAGGCGCGGCCGCGACCGCCCCGTGCGGCGACCACGACCGGATCATATAAAGCGTATATCCTGTGCGGTTTGGACAGTAGGCGCCGCGGCGCCGAATCAGGAGACACACACAGTGGCGACTTGGCTCGTGACCGGCGGCGCCGGTTTCATCGGCGGTAATTTCGTGCTCGAGGCGGTGGCGCGCGGCATCCGTGTGATCAACCTCGACGCCCTGACCTATGCCGGCAACCTGAACACGCTGGCGTCGCTGGAGGGAAACCCCGACCACGTGTTCGTGCACGGGGATATCGGCGACCGCGACCTCGTGAGCCGCCTGCTGGCCGAGCACCAGCCCGACGCCGTGGTCAATTTCGCCGCCGAAAGCCACGTGGACCGGTCGATCGACGGTCCCGGCGCCTTCATCCAGACCAACGTGGTCGGCACGCTCGGCCTGCTCGAGGCGGTGCGCGACCACTGGAAGGCGCTGCCGGACGGCCGCCGCGACGCATTCCGCTTCCTGCACGTGTCCACCGACGAGGTCTACGGCACGCTGGGCGAAACCGGCAAGTTCAGCGAGACCACGCCGTATGCGCCGAACTCGCCGTATTCGGCGTCCAAGGCCGCCTCCGACCACCTTGTGCGCGCGTTCCACCACACCTACGGCCTGCCGGTGCTGACCACCAATTGCTCCAACAACTACGGCCCCTACCACTTCCCGGAGAAGCTGATCCCGCTGGTGATCGCCAAGGCGCTGGCCGGCGAGCCGCTGCCCGTGTACGGCGACGGCAAGCAGGTGCGCGACTGGCTGTTCGTCGGCGATCATTGCGAGGCGATCCGTACCGTACTGGCCAAGGGCAAGGTCGGCGAGACCTACAACGTCGGCGGCAACTCCGAGAAGCAGAACATCGAGGTGGTGCAGGCGATCTGCGCGCTGCTCGACGCGCGGCGTCCGCGCGAAGACGGCAAGCCGCGCGCCAGCCAGATCACCTACGTCGCCGACCGCCCCGGGCACGACCGCCGCTACGCGATCGACGCGTCCAAGCTGAAGAACGAGCTGGGCTGGGAACCGCAGTACACGTTCGAACAGGGCATCGCGCTCACCGTGGACTGGTACCTGAGCCATCAGGACTGGGTGCAGGGCGTGCTCGACGGCAGCTATCGGCTGGAACGGATCGGCACCGCGGCATAACGCGCGTCCATTGCAAGAGTCCGCTCCTCCACATGCGGACGTCACCAGGAAGCACCTCATGACACAACGCAAGGGCATCATCCTCGCTGGCGGCTCCGGCACGCGGCTGTATCCGATCACCAAGGGCGTCAGCAAGCAGCTGCTGCCGGTGTACGACAAACCGATGATCTACTACCCGCTCAGCGTGCTGATGCTGGCGGGCATCCGCGAGGTGCTGATCATCAACACCCCGCACGAGCAGGCCCTGTTCCAGGCGCTGCTGGGCGATGGCGCGCAGTGGGGCATGGACATCCGGTACGCGGTGCAGCCGAGCCCGGACGGGCTGGCCCAGGCCTACCTGATCGGCCGCGACTTCGTCGCCGGCAAGCCGAGTTGCCTGGTGCTGGGCGACAACATCTTCCACGGCCATGGCCTGACCGAGACCCTGCGCCGAGCCGATGCGCGGCAACAGGGCGCCACCGTGTTCGGCTACTGGGTCAACGACCCCGAGCGCTACGGCGTGGCCGAGTTCGACGCTTCCGGAAAGGTCATCGACATCGAGGAAAAGCCGGCCAAGCCGCGCTCCAATTACGCGGTCACCGGGTTGTATTTCTACGATGGCCAGGCCAGCGACCATGCGGCGGAACTGAAGCCCTCGCCGCGCGGCGAACTGGAGATCACCGATCTCAACCGCCGTTACCTGGAGGCCGGCGAACTGCACCTGGAAGCCCTGGGCCGCGGCTATGCCTGGCTGGACACCGGCACCCACCAGTCGCTGCACGAAGCGTCGAACTTCATCGAGACCATCCAGTCGCGCCAGGGCCTGCAGGTGTGCTGCCCGGAAGAGATCGCCTTCGGGCAGGGATGGATCGATGCGGCGCAGCTGGAGAAACTTGCCGCTCCGCTGCTGAAGAACGATTACGGCAAATACCTGCATGAACTGGCTGTCCGAGGAACCGTTCCGTGAAAGTGATTGAAACCAATCTGCCCGGCTGCGTGGTGATCGAGCCGGCGGTGTTCGGCGACGCGCGTGGCTATTTCTTCGAGACCTGGAACGCCGAGCGTTTCGGCGCGCACGGGCTGCCCACCGAGTTCGTGCAGAGCAACGTCTCCACCTCGGCCAAGGGCGTGCTGCGCGGCCTGCATTACCAGTGGCCGCGGCCGCAGGGCAAGCTGGTCAGCGTGCTGGAGGGCGAGGTGTACGACGTCGCCGTCGACATCCGCCATGGCTCGCCGCACTTCGGGCGCTGGGCCGCGGTGGTGCTGAGCGCGGAGAACAAGAAGCAGTTCTGGATTCCGGAAGGCTTCGCCCACGGCTTCGCCGTGCTCTCGGAACGCGCGGTATTCAGCTATCTGTGCACCGATGTCTACGTGAAGGAAGCCGACGCCGGCGTGCGTTGGGACGATGCCGCGATCGGCGTGGATTGGCCGGTCGCCGAGCCGCTGCTGTCGGCGAAGGATGCCGTCGCGCCGTTCCTGGCCGATATCCCGGTCGAGCGTCTGCCGGTTTACCAGCCATGAGCGTGCTGGTCTTCGGCGGCAACGGCCAGGTCGGCCAGGAGCTGCTGCGCGCGCTGGCCGAGCAGGGGCCGGTGGTCGCGACCACGCGCAGCGGCCAGTTGCCGGACGGCGGCGCCTGCGAGCGCGCCGATTTCGACCAGCCGCAGACCCTGGTCGAGCTGCTGGACCGGCTGCGGCCGACGGCGGTGGTCAACGCCGCCGCCTACACCGCGGTCGATCGCGCCGAGCAGGACGCCGGGGCGGCCCGCCGCGCCAATGCCGAAGCGCCGGCGGCGATCGCCGCCTGGTGCGCGACGCATGGCGTACCGCTGGTGCATTACTCCACCGACTATGTGTTCGACGGCCAAGGCACGCAGCCCTATCCCGAGGACGCGCCGACCGCGCCGCTGGGCGTGTACGGCGCCACCAAGCTGGCCGGCGAGGAGGCGATCCGCGCGTCCGGTGCGCAGCACCTGATCTTCCGCACCGCCTGGGTGTATGCCGCGCATGGACACAACTTCCTGCGCACCATGCTGCGCGTCGGCGCCGACCGCGACGAACTGCGCGTGGTCGCCGACCAGGTCGGCACGCCGACGCCGGCGGCCCTGATCGCCGATGTCACCGCGCGCGTGCTGGCGCAGCGCGCGACGCTGCCGTCCGGCACCTGGCATCTGACCGCGGCCGGCGAGACGACCTGGCACGGCTTCGCCGAGGCGATCTTCGCCGAGGCGGTGGCCGCTGGCCTGCTGCCACGCGCGCCGCGGGTGCTGCCGATCACCACCGCGGAGTATCCGACGCCGGCCAAGCGTCCGGCCTACTCGCGGCTGGACGTGTCCCGCCTGCAGCGCGATTTCGCGCTGGAGTTGCCGCAGTGGCGCGATGGCCTGCGCCAGGTGATCGGCGAACTCGCCGCGACGTCGCCGGCGCCCTGACGCGGCGCGCGCGGTAGACCACCACGCAGCGGAAAAACAAAGAGCCGGGCAGTGCCCGGCTCTTTGCGTGTGCGGCATGCGCCGGACTCAGGTGCGTCCGTAGGTGTCCTCGAAGCGCACGATGTCGTCCTCGCCCAGGTAGCTGCCGGACTGCACCTCGATCAGTTCCAGCGGCAGCTTGCCCGGGTTCTTCAGGCGATGGGTCACGCCCAGCGGGATGTAGGTGCTCTGGTTCTCGGTGAGCAGCAGCACCTCGTCGCCACGGGTGACCTCGGCGGTGCCGCTGACCACGATCCAGTGCTCGGCGCGGTGGTGATGCATCTGCAGGCTCAGCGTGGCGCCGGGCTTGACGGTGATGCGCTTGACCTGGAAGCGCTGGCCGTTGTCGATCGAATCGTAGGCGCCCCACGGGCGGTACACCTTGCGATGCCAGGTGGCTTCGGAACGGCCACTGGCCTTGATCTTGCCGACGATGTCCTTCACTTCCTGGATGCGCTCGCGGTGCCCGACCAGCACGGCGTCGTCGGTCTCCACCACCACCACATCCTGCAGCCCCACCATCGCGATCAGGCGCGAGCCGTAGGCGTAGGTGTTGTGGCAGTCGATCTCGATCACGTCGCCATGGTGCGCGTTGCCGTTGGCGTCCTGCGGCGATACATCCAGCAGCGCCGACCAGGAACCGACGTCGCTCCACTTCGCATCCAGCGGCACCACCACCGCGTCGGCGGTCTTCTCCATCACCGCGTAGTCGATGGAGTCGGAGGGGCTGGCGGCGAAGGCGTCCTTGTCCAGGCGGGTGAAGTCGGCATCGCGCTTGGCGGCCTGCCATGCCGTGGTGCAGGCATCGGCGATCGCCGGCTGGAACTTGCGCAGTTCTTCCAGGTAGCGCGACGCGCGGAACAGGAACATGCCGCTGTTCCAGTAGTACTCGCCGGAGGCCAGGTAGCTCTGCGCGGTCGCCAGGTCGGGTTTTTCGACGAAGCGCTCGACCGCGCGCGCGCCGTCGCCGGCGGCGGCCTTGATATAGCCGTAGCCGGTTTCCGGCGCGGTCGGCTTGATCCCGAAGGTCACCAGCTTGCCTTGCTCGGCCGCCGCGGCGGCCAGACGCACGGCTGCCTGGAACGCCGCTTCGTCGCCGATCACGTGATCCGATGGCAGGACCAGCAACAGCGGGTCGGCGCCGTCGCGCGAGGCCTCCAGCGCCGCCACGGCGATCGCCGGCGCGGTATTGCGGCCCTTGGGTTCGAGCAGGATCGCATGCGGCGTCACGCCGATCTGCTGCAACTGCTCGGCCGCGACGAAGCGATGCTCCTCGTTGGCGACCACGATGGGCGCATGCGCGGCGACCGGCGCCGCGCGCTGCCAGGTGGCCTGCAGCATGCTCTGGTTGCCGACCAGCGGCAGGAACTGCTTCGGATAGGACTCGCGTGACAGCGGCCACAGACGGGTGCCGGAACCGCCGGACAGGATGATGGGAAGGACGTCGCTCATGGGCGGGGGAACTCCATAGTGCGTCTAGGGGGAGGAAAGGATCAGCCGCGCAACAGTTCGGAAATCTCCTGCGTACGCGCTTCCAGCAAGGCCGCATCGCCACGCGTTTCCACGTTCAGGCGCAGCAGCGGTTCGGTGTTGGAGCTGCGCAGGTTGAAGCGCCAGTCGGCGAATTCGGCGCTGACACCGTCGGTGTAGTCCAGCGCCGGCGCATGCGCGGCGAAATGTTCCATTACCCGCGCCACCGCCACCTTGGCGTCGGCGACCTTGAAGTTGATCTCGCCGCTGCACGGGAACTTCTGCATGCGCGCCTCGACCAGGTCGGCCAGCGAGCGGCCGGATTGCGAGACCAGTTCGGCGATCAGCAGCCACGGGATCATCCCCGAGTCGGCGTAGGCGAATTCGCGGAAGTAATGGTGCGCGCTCATCTCGCCGCCGTACACGGCATTCTCGCTGCGCATCTTCTCCTTGATGAAGGCGTGGCCGCTCTTGCACAGCACCGGAATGCCGCCGGCCTCCTCGACCTGCTCGATCGTGTTCCAGGTCAGGCGCGGATCGTGCACGACCTTGCCCCCCGGCTGCTTGGCCAGGATCGCCTGCGCCAGCAGGCCGACCAGGTAATAGCCTTCGATGAAGCGGCCGTTCTCGTCGAAGAAGAAGCAGCGGTCGAAATCGCCGTCCCAGGCGATGCCGAAGTCCGCGCCGTGGTCCTTCACCGCCTTGGCGGTGGCGTCGCGGTTCTCGGGCAGCAGCGGGTTGGGGATGCCGTTGGGGAAGTTGCCGTCCGGCTCGTGGAACACGCGGACGAACTCGAATGGCAGGTGCGGCGCCAGCAGGTCGACGATGGCGCCGGCACCGCCGTTGCCGGCGTTGACCACCAGCTTCAGCGGCTTGAGCGTGGTGCGGTCCACGTAGCTGAGCAGGTGTTCGATATACGCGCTCTTGTCCGGGCGATGATGCTCGGCGGCGGTCGGCGCGACGGCCGGCGCGGTATCGGCGGCCACTGTGTCGCGGATCGCGAACAGGCCGGTGTCGGAGCTGATCGGGCGCGCGTTCTCGCGGACCAGCTTCATGCCGTTGTAGTCCATCGGATTGTGGCTGGCGGTGACCATCACTCCGCCGGCGGCCTTGAGGTGGTCGGTCTGGAAGTAGACCTCCTCGGTGCCGCACAGGCCGATGTCGATGACCTCGCGGCCGCTGGCGCGCAGGCCGGCCGACAGCGCCGCCTGCAGCGCCGGGCTGGCCAGGCGCACGTCGTGGCCGACCACGACCGGGCCGCTTTGCAACTGTCCCGCCAATGCCACGCCGATGCGGCGGGCCAAGTCCTCGTTCAGTTCGTCGGGAACGCGGCCACGGATGTCGTAGGCCTTGAATGCGGGAAGCGACATAGGGGAGGGGACCTTGCATGGGGGAACCCGGAGTGTAACGTTCCGGCCCTTAATCGGTCATTGCGGCAGTGCGCAGCAGGCCGCGCGCGGCGAGCGGCTAAACTACTTGTCTACTTCCGATGCGGAGCTGGCGAATGGGCGACACCTCTACCCGGGCGACCGGGCGACGCGGCAAGCTTTTCCCCGATGCGGCCACGGCGCTGGCCGATGTGGTCGCCGATGGCCAGACCCTGGCGGTCGGCGGTTTCGGCCTGTGCGGCATTCCCGAGGCGCTGATCGCGGCCTTGCGCGACTCGGGCGTCAGCGGCCTGACCGTGATCTCCAACAACGCCGGCGTCGATGGCTTCGGCCTGGGCCAATTGCTGGCCACCCGGCAGATCCGCAAGATGATTTCGTCCTACGTCGGCGAGAACAAGGAGTTCGAGCGCCAATACCTGGCCGGCGAACTGGAACTGGAATTCAACCCGCAGGGCACCCTGGCCGAACGCCTGCGCGCCGGCGGCGCCGGCATTCCCGCGTTCTTCACCGCCACCGGCTACGGCACCGTCGTCGCCGAGGGCAAGGAGACGCGCGAATTCGACGGCAAGCACTACGTCCTGGAGACCGCCCTGCGCGCCGATGTGGCGCTGGTCAAGGCGTGGAAGGCCGATGCGGCCGGCAACCTCCTGTTCCGCAAGACCGCGCGCAATTTCAATCCGGCCTGCGCGATGGCCGGCAAGCTCTGCATCGTCGAGGTCGAGCAGGTGGTGGAGACCGGCAGCCTGGATCCGGACCAGGTGCACCTGCCCGGCATCTACGTCGACCGCATCGTGCACAACCCGCATCCCGAAAAACGCATCGAACAGCGCACCCTGCGCCAGAAGGACGCCTGACATGGCCTGGACCCGCGACGACATGGCGCAGCGCGCCGCCCGCGAACTCACCGACGGCGCCTATGTGAACCTGGGCATCGGGTTGCCGACCCTGGTCGCCAACCATATTCCCGAGGGCGTGGATGTTTGGCTGCAATCGGAGAACGGCCTGCTCGGCATCGGCCCGTTCCCCAGCGAGGACGAGGTCGATGCCGACCTGATCAACGCCGGCAAGCAGACCGTCACCGCCCGCGCCGGTGCCAGCTATTTCGGCAGCCACGACTCCTTCGCGATGATCCGCGGCGGCCATATCGACCTGGCCATCCTCGGCGCGATGCAGGTCAGCGAGAAGGGCGACCTGGCCAACTGGATGGTGCCGGGCAAGATGGTCAAGGGCATGGGCGGCGCGATGGATCTGGTGGCCGGGGTCAAGCGCGTGGTGGTGCTGATGGAGCACGTGGCCAAGGACGGCAGCCACAAGCTCCTGCCGGCCTGCGACCTGCCGCTGACCGGCGTCGGCGTGGTCGACCGCATCATCACCGACCTGGCGGTGTTCGACGTCACCGACAGCGGCCTGGTGCTGGTGGAAACCGCCGAGGGCGTGGACGAGGCCGAACTGGTCGCCAAGACCGGCGTGCCGTTCCGGCGCGGGTAAGGGGCGCGTCGGCGCCGCTCAGGCGCTGCGCTGCGCGTAGGCGTAGTCGGTGGCCGCCGGTGGTGGCTGGCCGAGCAGGTCGGCCGCGGTGGTGACCCGATAGCCGACGCGCTCGGCCAGCGGCGCCACCAGCCGCTCCACCGCGTGTGCCAGGGTGGCATCGAGCTGCCCTTGTTCCGCCTCGAATTCCGAGGGGCACAGGCCGCTGTCCAGTAGCGGCCGCAGTGCCTGCAGGCGTACCCAGAACATGCTGCCCGAGATGAACCGCGCCTGCTCCAGGCGTGCGTCGCTGTGGCCGGTCCGGCGCAGCAGATAGTCGGCGGCCGCACGGTTGCCGCCCCAGAAGTCGGCCAGCGGCAGCAGATGGCCTTCGGGCGCGACCAGGCCGAGCGCAGGCTCCTGTGCGAAGGCCTGCAGCACGCGCGCGGCACGGTCGGCGCCGGCCAGGCGTTGCAGCAGCTCGGTGCGCCAGGCATCGCCGTTGGGAAGATGGGTGCTGCGCTTGGTGTGCAGTTTCAGCACCACGTCCACGCCGTCGCGCAGCAGCCGCTCGGCGGCGTGCAGGAATGGCAGGATGTCGCGGCCGCGGTTGTCCAGCACTATCAGTTCGTACGGGAAGACGCAGTCTTGCAGTCGCGCCTGCACCGCCGCAGCCTGGTCGGGCGAGGTGGTCACTAGCAGGCGCCACGGCAGCGCGCTTGCCGCGAGCTGCAGCAGCAGTTCCGGCAGCACCTCCGGATACCAGGCATGCACGATCGCGTGCGGCCTCGCGTCGTGCGCCGGCAGCGGCGCCAGCGCACGGCGGGTGGCGTCTAGGTAGGCATGGCCTAGGCGCGCATCCGGCTCCAGGACAGCGCCTTCGGCCCACTCGTTCCAGGCGTTGACGAACACCAGGCGCTGGTCGGCGCGGCGGCCCTGCAGGCGGGTGTGGATGGTCGTGCGCAGCCACTCCTCGTAGCCGCGCGGTGACGCGTGCAGGTACACGCGACCGGCACCTGGGCGGCGTGCTTCGTTGTCCCAGCCCGGGTTGACGCCCGGATACAGCAGATAGTCCGGCAGCGGGCGCGCGGCGATCTCCGCGGCCAGGGCACGCCAATCCAGCACGCTGCCGGCGTAGTCGGGGTTGAGCAGGTGCTGGTCGGCGGCCAGCGAGCGCGGATTGCTCATGTTCGGCGGGAACTCGACCGCCGCGTCGAAGCCGATGTCGCGCGGGTCCGGCCGCTCGAAACCCTGCACGTAGGCCAGGTGCAGTTCGCCGATGCCGTGCGCTCGGCACCAATCGCGCCAACGCGTGGCGGTGGCCTGCGGATCCGGCAGCAGGTGCGGGCGGTACACCAGCAGCATCGGCCGGCCGTCCACGCGCAGGCAGCGCGGGTCGCGCAGGTAGTCGGCGACGTGCGCGATGAAATCCAGGTCGTCCTGCGCGCTATGCGCCTGCGCCATCAGCACGTCGTCGCCGCGGCCGTCCCAGCGCCGCGACCACTGCTCGTTGGCCCAGCACAGGCAGAACGGCAACTCCAGCGTGGGATCGTCCAGCCACTGCCGCAGCGGCGTCTCCAGCAGGGTCTTGCCGCCGAACCAGTAGAAGTAGAAACAGAAGGCGCCGATGCCGTACTGCTTCGCCAGCGCCACCTGCTGCCGCATGCTCTGCGGATTGCGCAGGTCGTAGAACCCAAGGTCCGCCGGCAGCCGCGGCTGCGCATGCCCCTCGAACTGCGGCAGCGCGCGGGTGACATTGCGCCATTCGGTGAAGCCGGCGCCCCACCAGGCGTCGTTCTCCGGGATCGGATGGAACTGCGGCAGATAGAACGCCACCAGCGTGGCCGGCAGCGGCGTGGGCAACGGCGCTTCCTGCGAGGACACATGGCCGATCGCGCGTTCGTCGGCGCGCGCGCGCGGCCGGCGTTCGCCGAGCCCGCTGCCCACGCGCCCGCGCGGCGGTGGCGGGACCAGGTCCGCATGACGCTCCAGGAAGCGCGCACGCAGGCGGTCGCGCTGCGCCGGCGCCAGCGGCAGGGCGCGGAAGCCGGCGCGCAGCGCCAGGTACAGCGCGGTCTTCAGGCGCGCGGGCAGGCCTGCGCTCACAGGTTCTGGTAATTCGGCCCGGAGCCGCCTTCCGGCGTCACCCAGTCGATGATCGCGTAGGGATCCTTGATGTCGCAGGTCTTGCAGTGCACGCAGTTGGCGGCGTTGATCTGCAGGCGCTTGCCGGCCGCGTCGTCGACGATCTCGTACACCGCCGCCGGGCAGAAGCGCGTACACGGGTTGCCGTATTCCTCTGTGCAGCGGGTCACGCAGATCTGCGGATCGAGCACGTGCAGATGCACCGGCTGGTCCTCGTCGTGCTCGGTGGCGGCGAAGTACACGCCCTGCAGGCGGTCGCGCGGCGCCAGCTCGCGCTGCACGTAGTCGCGCTTGGGCTGTTCGTGTTCGCCCAGCCGGTCCAGGCTCTTCCAGTCGGCGCCGACCTTCAGCGTCCACGGCGAGGCGCCCTTGACCAGGGTCTCCCAGGCGCCGTTGAGCAGGCCGAACCACAGGCCCTTCTTGAAACCGGGTTTGATGTTGCGCACCTGGCGCAGCTCGGCCATCACCTCCGAGCCGCGCAGTTTGGCGTCGAACCCCGCCGGGTCCAGCGCAGCGCCGGCGGCCAGGTGCTCGGCGGCGAGCATGCCGCTGCGGATCGCCTGGTGGGTGCCCTTGATCTTGGGCACGTTGAGCAGGCCGGCGGTGTCGCCGATCAGCAGCGCGCCGGGCATCTCCACCTTCGGCAGCGACTGCCAGCCGCCGCTGGCGATGGCGCGCGCGCCGGCCGACAGAATCGTGCCGCCTTCCAGCAGCGACTTCATCATCGGGTGGTTCTTCCATTGCTGGAACGCTTCCCACGGCCGGTAGTCGGGGTCGCGGTAGTCCAGGCCGCTGACGTAGCCCAGCGCCACCTGGTTGTTCTCCAGGTGGTACAGGAAGCTGCCGCCATAGGTCTTGCTGTCGGCCGGCCAACCCAGGGTGTGCACGATCTTGCCGGGGCTGACGCGGCCCTCGGGCAACTGCCACAGCTCCTTGATGCCGATCGAGTAGGCCTGCGGATCGCTGTCGGCGTCGAGCGCGAAGCGCTTGACCAGACGCTTGGTCAGATGCCCGCGCGCGCCTTCGGCCAGCACCGTGACCTTGGCGCGGATATCGATGCCGGGGGTGTAGCCGGGCTTGTGCGAACCATCCTTGGCCACGCCCATGTCGCCGATGCGCACGCCGAGCACGGTGCCGTCGTCGGCATGCAGGGTCTCGGCGGCGGCGAAGCCCGGATAGATTTCCACGCCCAACGCCTCGGCCTGCGGCGCCAGCCACGCGCACAGCGCGCCCAGGCTGACGATGAAGTTGCCGTGGTTGCGCATGCCCGGCGGCACGATCGGGAACTTGCGTCCGCCGTCCCTGCTCAGGTGCCAGAACTCGTCCTCGCCGGCGGGGACACAGATCGGCGGCGGGTTGTCGCGCCAGCCCGGCAGCAGCGCGTCCAGCGGCGCCGGTTCGATGACCGCGCCGGACAGGATCTGCGCACCGACCGTGCTGGCCTTCTCGATCACGCAGACCGAGATGTCCGGGTTGAGCTGCTTGAGCCGGATCGCGAACGCCAATCCGGCCGGGCCCGCGCCGACGGTGACGACGTCGTACTCCATGACGTCGCGCTCCACTGGCTCCGGCGCGCTGGCGCCGCCCTCCGTTCCCGTCATTTGGTCCGCTCCCGTTGGCTCGATCTGGCTGGCCGCATTTTCAGGCTTTGCGCGTGAAGGGGCAAATTCCGCACGCTGGCGTATGGAGGGCGCGGGCGTGGTAGCGTGACGCGATGCAACTCGATCTGCCAGGCGCCGAGGTCCGCTGGCTCCCCGGCTGGCTGGCGCAGGCGGAGGCCGCCGCCCTGTTCGCCCAACTGCTGCACACGGTGGAGTGGGAGGTGCATCGCATCCGCCTGTTCGGGCGGCTGGTCGATTCGCCGCGGCTGAGTTGCTGGATTGGCGATACGGACGCCAGCTACCGTTATTCCGGCACCCGTTTCGCGCCGCATCCGTGGCCGGCGGCGTTGCTGCCGCTGCGTGCGCGGCTGGCGGCCGAGACCGGCGTGGCGTTCAACAGCGTGCTCGCCAACCGTTATCGCGATGGCCGCGACGCAATGGGTTGGCACAGCGACGACGAAAAGGAACTCGGCCCGCAGCCGCTGATCGCGTCGTTGAGTCTGGGGGCCACGCGCCGCTTCGCGTTGCGCCATCGGCAGGAGCCGGCGCTACGACAGGCGTTGGAGTTGACCTCCGGCGGCCTGTTACTGATGGGGGGCGAGACCCAGCGCCTGTACCGACATGCCTTGCCGCGTACCGCCAGACCGGTTGGCGAGCGGATCAATCTGACGTTTCGCAGGGTCGTGGTGGGCTAGGAACGCCGTATTCCTTCTCTCCTGGGGACCATGGCCGCCTTTTCGGGGAAGGCGCCCCGCAGAGCGGATGAGGAGGCGGGCGCAGCCCCGCGCACCCAAACTTCGCGAGTCGCTTTCGCGCCGGACCCTCACCCCAACCCCTCTCCCGGTGGGAGAGGGGCTCACGGCTGTTCCTTCTCCCGTCGGGACCACGGCCCCCTTTTCGGGGGAAGGTGCCCCGCAGGGGCGGATGAGGGTGCGGGCGCAGCCTCGTGCACCCAAACTTCGCGAGACGCTTTCGCGCCGGACCCTCACCCCACAACCCCAACCCCTCTCCCGAGGGGAGAGGGGCTTCAGGTCAGTGGCGCGGTGCCGGTGCGACCGTTGGCGCGGGCGCCAACGCGGTGGCCGCGTCGGCCTGGCCTTGTTGCAGGGTCCAGCCGACGACCTGGCCGGTCACCTGCGACAGCGCCTGGCCAAAGGCATCGGCCACCTGCGCCTGCGCCGTGCTGGCGGACGGCTGCGCGGCCAGGAAGGTGCGCGAGGCGACCACGCGCTGGTCGGGCGTGTACAGCAGCTTGGCGTTGAGCTCGATCGTCGCCGACGGCACCGCGCGGCCGGCGTAGTCCGATTCGAAGCGGCGCAGGTCCAGCACCAGCTTGTAGTCGGCGCGGATGCCGGTGCCGAGCCGGGCCACGCCGGGGATGCGCCCGGAATCCTCGAACGCGCGCACCAAGGTGTCTTCCAGCATGTCGGTGGCCGGCTGTGCCCAGCTCACCCCGCTGTACACCTGCAGTTCGCCGGGGGTGGGGCGCACCGCGATGCGCGGGCTGTCGACCACACGCGCCGCGCTGGGCTTGGCGATCGCCAGTTGCCAGGTCACCTGCGGCCAGGACGGGTCCGGCGTCACCCGCACGTCGGGCGCGTAGATGGTCACCGGGTCCTTGCTGCCGCCGGTCAGCGCGGAGCAACCGGCGAGCAGCAGCAGGGCCGGGATGGCGAGCGGCAGGAGGGCGCGCGTCGGCTTCATTTGGGTTCGAACTCCTTCGGGGCGTCGCGTCCGAGCAGGTAGCGCGCGGGATTGTTGTCGAGGCGGTCGCTGACCCGGCGCAGGTCGCGGATCAGCCCGCGCAGTTCGGTCAGGGTCGGGCCGAGCTGGCCCAGGCCGTCGTTGGCGAAGCTGTTGATCGCCGCGCGGTTCTCGCCCAGGATCTTGTCGGCGTTGCCGGAGGCCGAATCGAGCTTGCTCAGCGTGCTTTCCAGCTTGTCCAGGATCGGCGGCAGCTGCTGCACCAGGTTCTGGTCCAGGCGCTGGATGGTGCCGTTGGTGGTCTTCAGGGTCACGTCGAGATTGCGCGCGGCGTCGCGCGCGCTGAGGATCAGCGACTGCATGCCCTCGTCGCGGTCGGCCAGCGAACCGCTGATCGTTTCCAGGTTGTGCAGGGTCGCGGTGATGCTGGCCACGTTGCGGTCGCTGAGCACTTCGTCCAGGCGCTCGACGATGCGGTTGGCGGTATCGGTGATGTTCTGCAGCGCCGATGGCGTGGTCTGGATGATCGGCGCGTCGCTGGGATCGGTCGAGGTCAGCGTCGGCGCCTCCGGGGTGCCGCCGGAGAGCTGGATGATCGACGGCCCGGTCAGGCTGGTGATGCCGAGTTTGGCGCGGGTGTCGGTCTTGACCGGCGTGGTCGAGTTCAGCCGGATCCGCGCCACCACCTGGCGCGGGTCGTTCGGCGCCAGGGTCAGCTCGGTGATCGAGCCGACCGCGATGCCGTTGTACTGCACCGGGCTGCCGACCGACAGGCCGGTGACCGCTTCGCGGAACACCACGCGGTACTCCTGCCAGGTGCGGTCGGACGAGTACTTGGCGGCCCACAGCCCGAACAGCAGCAGGGCGAAGCCGGCGACGATGGTGAAGGCGCCGATCAGGACGTAGTTGGCTTTGGTTTCCATGGCTCAGGCGTTCTCGGTCCAGGCGGTTTTGGCGTCGCGGGCCGCGCGCGCGCGCGGGCCGTGGAAATAGTCCTGGATCCAGGGGTGGTCGACCTGTTCGATCTCGGAAAGCGGCGCGGTGGCGATGACCTTGCGGTCGGCCAGCACCGCGACGCGGTCGCAGATAGCGTACAAGGTGTCCAGGTCGTGGGTGATGAGGAACACGGTCAGGCCCAGCGCTTCCTGCAGGGTGCGGATCAGCCGGTCGAAGGCGGCCGCGCCGATCGGGTCCAGGCCGGCGGTGGGTTCGTCCAGGAACAGCAGCGGCGGGTCCAGCGCCAGCGCGCGCGCCAGCCCGGCGCGCTTGCGCATGCCGCCGGACAGTTGCGAGGGCAGCTTGTTGAGCGCATCGGCCGGCAAGCCGGCCAGCTTCACCTTCAGCAGCGCCAGTTCGTAGTGCCAGCTGTCGGGCAGCTCGCCGAAGTGTTCCTTCAGCGGCACCTGCACGTTCTCGCCGACGGTCAGCGAGGAGAACAGCGCGCCGTCCTGGAACAGCACCCCGGTGTTGCGCTCCACGTGCAGGCGGTCTTCGCGGCGCCTGGAGTCGGTATCCACGCCGAGCACGTGGATGCGGCCGGCGTCGGGCGTGCGCAGGCCGAGGATGCTGCGCATCAGCACCGACTTGCCGGTGCCCGAGCCGCCGACCACGCCGAGGATCTCGCCGCGGCGCACGTCCAGGTCCAGCGCCTCGTGCACGGTCTGGCTGCCGAAGCGGTTGACCAGGCCGCGCACGGAGATGGCCAGTTCGGGATTGGGGGTTGGGGATTCGGGATTGGTCAAAGCAAGAGCTCCCGCCCAGGCGCGCAGCGCCCGGCTTCAACGAATCCCCAATCCCCAATCTCGAATCCCGGCTTCACTCACCACCCCACGTTCATGAACCACAGCGCGGCGATCGCGTCGATGATGATCACCAGCGAGATCGTCTGCACCACGCTGGAGGTGGTGCGCTCGCCGACCGATTGCGCGGTGCCTTCCACGCGCAGGCCTTCCAGGCAGCCGATCAGGCCGATCACGAGGGCGAAGATCGGCGCCTTCGACAGGCCGACCAGCATGTGCCGCAACTGGATGGTCTCGTGCATGCGCGCCAGGTACATCTGCGGCGGGATGCCCAGGTCGAAGGCGCCGACGGTGACGCCGCCGGCCAGGCCGGCGATCATCGCCACGAAGGTCAGCAGCGGCAGCATCACCAGCAGCGCCACCAGCCGCGGGATCACCAGCAGGTCCATCGGGTCCAGGCCCAGGGTCTGGATCGCGTCCACCTCCTCGCGCGCCTTCATCGCGCCGATCTGCGCGGTGAACGCGCTGGCGGTGCGCCCGGCCAGCACGATCGCGGTCAGCAGCACCGCGAACTCGCGCAGGAAGGCGATGCTGACCAGTTCCACCACATAGATCTCGGCGCCGAAGTCGCGCAGGATGGTCGAGCCCAGGAACGCGATCACCGCGCCGACCAGATACGACAGCAGGGCGACCAGCGGCACCGCGTCCAGGCCGACCTGCTCCATGTGATGCACCGTGGAGGTCAGGCGGAAGCGCCGCGGCGCGTGCAGCAGGCGCATCATCTTGACCAGGGTCTCGCCGAGGAAGCCGACCAGGGCGACGATCTCCTTGCCGTTGCGGTGCACCGCGTAGCCCAGGCGCTCCAGCGCCGCGGCGAACCCATAGTCGCGCTTGCGCTTGGGGCGGTCGTCGGCGACGTCCTCGATGGTGGAGACCAGCGCGCGGTGATCCTGGCGGAAGTCCAGCGCCTCGTGGGCGATGCCGTTGCGGGTGGCGTGGCGCATCAGCTGCAGCACGCCGGCCGAATCCAGCTGAAGGATGCCGCTGGCGTCGATGCCGGTGGTGCCCGGCGGCATGGTGCGCAGCACGTCCGAGGAGGCCAGCGCGGTGGCCAGGGTCCAGCTTCCGGACAGCCGCACCCGCGAGGGATCCCGTTCGTCTTGGCTGAGGCTGGGCGGTTGCGGTTCGATCATGGGGCGTCCGGGGCGTGCGGGCGCGAGCATACCTGTTTCGCCGGCGCCGCAACGTCATCGCGCGCGACGGGGTGGCTGCGCGCGGCGTTGGCGCCATACTAGCCGACATGCCCGTCGCGCCTACCGTCAGCCCGTCCTCCACCGCCACCTATGCGCAGCGGATCGCCTTCGTCTCCGAGATCGCCGGCCGCCTGCATACCTACGGCACCACCGCGCAGCGCCTGGAGGCGGCGGTGGTGGCCCTGGCGCAGCAACTGGACCTGGACTGCGAGCCGTGGTCCAACCCGACCGGGCTGATCCTCAGCTTCAGCGATCCGACCAAGGCGATCGGCTCCAGCGACATCACCCGCGTGGTGCGTCTGGCGCCGGGCGACAACGACCTGCACAAGCTCAGCGTCGCCGACCGCATCGCCGACGCTGTCGCCAGCGGACGCATGAGCGTGGCCCAGGGCCACACCGCGCTGCGCCAGCTGGACCAGCCGCCGGGGCGGCGCTGGATGGCGATGCAGGTGCTGGGCTTCGGCCTGGCCGCGGCCGGCGTGGCCGGGCTGTGGCGGCTGCCGTGGCTGGACATCGCCACCGCCACCGCGATCGGCGTACTGATCGGCGCGCTGACCCAGCTGACCGACAAGCGCCCGGCGGCCAAGGAGGCCAACGAGGCGCTGGCGGCGCTGCTGGCCGGCGTGGTCGCGGCGCTGGTGGCGACCATGGTGGCGCCGCTGAACCTCAACTCGGTGATCATCGCCTCGCTGGTGGTGCTGCTGCCGGGTATGGCGCTGACCAATGCGGTCAACGAGCTCACCAGCCAGCATTGGGTGTCGGGCACCGCGCGCTTCGCCGGCGCGGTCACCACCATCCTCAAGCTGACCGTGGGCGCGGTGATCGCGGTGACTCTGGCGCAGTTGCTGGGCCTGGAGCCGATGGCGCAGGTGTCGTGGCCGCAGGCGGGATGGGTGGAATGGGCCTCGCTGCCGGTCGCCGCCTATGCGTTCGCGCTGCTGTTCAAGGCCAGCGGCCGCGACTACCCGTGGGTGATGGCGGCTTCGGTGGCCGGTTACGTGATCGCGCGCGTTGCCGGCGAGGCCTGGGGCAGCCCGGTCGGCATCTTCCTGTCGGCGATGTCGTTGACCGCGGCCGGCAACCTGTTCGGTCGCCTGGTGCAGCGGCCGGGCGCGCTGATCCGGCTGCCCGGGATCATCATGCTGGTGCCGGGCAGCGCCAGCCTGCGCGGCCTGCTGACCCTGGTGCAGCAGCACGACGTGCCCGGCGGGCAGTCGGCGCTGCTGGCGGTGACCAATATCGTGATGGCGCTGGTGGCCGGGCTGCTGTTCGGCAATCTGCTGGTACCGGCGCGAAAGAATCTTTGAATCCGGTAATAAAAAACGCCGGCATGCGCCGGCGTTTTTCGATGCGCGCGTCGTTGCCGATCAGGCTTTCGACGACGCGGCCTTGCTGGCCTTCTTGGCCACGCGCTTGCTGGCCTTCTTGACGGTTTTCTTGGCCGGCGCGGCGGATTTGGCGGCGCCGCCGGCGATCAGGAAATCCTCGACCTTCTTGCCCTTGCCGACCTGCTCGGCCAGCCAGCGCGGCTGCTTGCCGCGGCCGGTCCAGGTTTCCGCCGGATTGGCCGGATTGCGGTATTTCGGCGGCACCTTGCCCAGCTTGCGGCCCGGCTTCGGACCCGGCTTGCCGGCGGCCTTGCGGCCGCGCTTGGCCGGTGCGGCGCCACCGACGGCCTCTTCGAGGCTGTAACCATGGCTCTTGGCCAGGCGTGCAAGCAGGGTGCGGACCTTGGCGATGGGCGTGCGCTTGGCGACGATGGTCTGTTGTTTCTTGGCCGTCTTGATGAGAGCGCCCAACTGCTTGGCCGACAGGCCACTGAGATCGATGGTCATCTTTACTCCGGAAAATGGGTGGTGAGCGGACCGCCATTCCCTGGCTAGAGCGGAATCATAATATCGCTTTATCGGATTGACAAATATTCCGGTATTTCGATATGCCGGCGGCCGCTGGGTCGACGCGTGACACTTATACGCGCCGAATTCGGATTGTCAAATCAAAGCGCCATAACGCTCCGATTCGATCGGCATATTGGCCCGGCAAATGTCGAGGCGGTGTCGTCGTGCCGGGCAAGAAAAAAGGCCGGGATATACTCCCGGCCTTCCCGAATTAACCCTGCAGGCGCGCCAGCAAGGCGGCGCGGTCCAGGCTCTCGGCCTCGCCGCCGCTGCGTGCCCGGTATTCGAAGGTGCCGGCCGCCAGCCCGCGCTCGGACACCACCACGCGGTGCGGGATGCCGATCAGTTCGATGTCGGCGAACATCGCGCCGGCGCGCAGGCCGCGATCGTCGAGCACGGCGTCCAGGCCCGCCTGCTGCAGTTCCGCCAGCAAAGCCTGGCCGGCGGCGTCGATCGCCGGGTCGCGCTTGGGGTTGATCACGCAGATCGCCACCGCCCACGGCGCCATCGGCTGCGGCCAGCGGATGCCGGCCTCGTCGTGGTTCTGCTCGATCGCCGCGGCGACGATGCGCGAGATGCCGATGCCATAGCAGCCCATCGCCATCGCCACGGTCTTGCCGTTCTCGTCCAGCACGGTGGCGTCCAGCGCCTGCGCGTACTGGCGGCCGAGCTGGAACACATGGCCGACCTCGATGCCGCGCGCCAGGCGGATCTCGCCGCCATCGGCCGCGCGCTCGCCCTCGACCACGTTGCGCAGGTCGGCGACGGTCTCCGGCTCGGGCAGGTCGCGGCCCCAGTTCACGCCGGCCAGGTGGAAGCCGGCCTCGTTGGCGCCGACCACGAAATCGGCCATCGCCGCCACGTCGCGGTCGGCGACCACGCGCACCGGCAGCAAGGGATTGAGCGGGCCGAGGAAGCCCGGCTCGCCGCCGAGATGGGCGCGGATCTCGGCCTCGTTGGCCATGCGGTAGCCGGCCAGGCCGGCGACCTTGCCCAGCTTGATCTCGTTCACCGCGTGGTCGCCGCGTACCAACGCCAGCACGAAGCGCTCGCCGGCCATCACCGCGACCGACTTGACCGTGCGTTGCAGGGCGATGCCAAGCAGTTCGGCCACGGCTTCGCAGGTCTTCTGGGTGGGCGTGGCGACCTTGCGCAATGCTTCCTGCGCCGCCGGGCGCGGCGCCGGGTCGGCGGCGATCGCGGTCTCGACATTGGCCGCGTAGTCCGAGCCGGTGGAGAACGCCAGCGAATCCTCGCCGGACTCGGCCAGCACGTGGAATTCCTGCGAAGCGTCGCCGCCGATGTCGCCCGAATCGGCCTGCACCGCGCGGAACTGCAGGCCCAGGCGGGTGAAGATGCGGCTGTAGGCGGCCTTCATGTTCTCGTACTCGCGCGCCAGGTCCTCGTCGCTGACATGGAACGAGTAGGCGTCCTTCATCAGGAATTCGCGCGCGCGCATCACCCCGAAGCGCGGGCGGATCTCGTCGCGGAACTTGGTCTGGATCTGGTAGACGTTCAGCGGCAACTGCTTGTAGCTGCTCAGCTCCTGGCGCGCGAAGTCGGCGGCGGCCTCCTCGGCGGTGGGGCTGTAGCAGTATTCCTGGTCCTTGCGGTCCTTCATGCGCAGCATCAGCCCGCCGAACTTCTTCCAGCGCCCGGTGGCGTCCCACAGCTCGCGCGGCTGGATGGTCGGGAACAGCACTTCCACGGCGCCGGCGCGGTTCATTTCCTCGCGCACCACCGCCTCCACCTTGCGCAGCACGCGCAGGCCCAGCGGCGACCAGGTGTACAGGCCGGAGGCGAGCTTGCGGATCATGCCGGCGCGCAGCATCAGCCGGTGGCTGACCAGTTCGGCGTCGGCCGGGGTTTCCTTGGTGGTGTGCAGGTGGAACTGGGAAAGGCGCATCGAGGGGCTTCGCAGACGGCGGGTCGCCCATTTTGCCAGTCATTGCCGGCGCTGCGGGGATGCATGGCCCCCGGCGCCGCGTCCGCGCCGGGCGCTTGCGCTCAGTCGGCGGCGGGCGGCGGCGCGCAATAGGCCTTGATCGCGGCCTCGGCCAGCCCCTTTTGCGCGGTGCGCTGGTCCTCGTCCAGCTCCGCGTCGGGCTTGCCGTCGCCGTCGCGGTCGGTCATCACCTTGCCCGGCTTGCTCAGGATGTCCAGGTTCTTGCGCGCGCTCAGGCAGTTGCCGCTTTCGGCCGGGGCGGCGGCCTCGGTGGCCT
>Ga0207713_1000254_pt1 | contig 66054 bp, 58 predicted proteins | sample KBSS64metaG_FD_184404 | JGI IMG/M metagenome (GOLD analysis project Ga0207713, IMG submission 184404) | Switchgrass rhizosphere microbial communities from Kellogg Biological Station, Michigan, USA - KBS S6-4 metaG (SPAdes) (version 2) | ecosystem: Host-associated > Plants > Roots > Rhizosphere >...
GCCTCCACGCCTGCGAATGCATCCGCGACGACGGCCGCCACCCCGCCTGATTCGCCCTCGCCATCCCCTGCCGCGGAGGCGGCGCCACGCCTGCCGCCGCCTCCGCTGTACGCCTGCGTCACCCGCGAGCAGCAGCGCTATGTCGGCGAAGTCGCCGAGCCGGAGCCGCGCTGCGTCCCCTTGCGCACCGTCGGCCTGGACGGCAGCCCCGACCGGACCGGCGGCAGCGCCTGCGAAGTGCTGCGCGATCGTTGCGAAGCGCTGCCCGCGGCCGACGCCTGCGACGCCTGGAAGAGCTACGTGGCCGAAGCCGAGACGCACTGGCGCTTCGCCGTGTCCGAACATGCCGAACCGCTGCGGCAGGAATTCCTGCGCCGCCAGCAATTGCTCGACGCGAGCAGTTGCAACGCGCCGGACCCCAACGCGACGCATCCCCTGTAGGAGCGGCTTTAGCCGCGACCGGGCGTTCCAGGTGAAGCCCGGTCGCGGCTAAAGCCGCTCCTACAGGGGCGTCGTGCGCAACCGGGACGAGATGGAGATGCGCCCGCCGTTGCCAGCAAAACCTGCTCTAGAACCCGTAGCGCAGGAACCCGCCATCCACCGCGATGCACTCGCCGGTGATGTAGCTGGCCGCCGGCAGACACAGGAAGCCGACCGCCGCCGCCACTTCCTCCGGTTCGCCGATCCGGCGCATCGGCGTGCGCTCGATCACCTGCTCGTAGTAGTCCGGATCCGACAGCGGCCCGGACGTACGGCGGGTGCGGATATACCACGGCGCCACCGCATTGACCCGGATGCCGTCCTCGGCCCATTCGGCGGCGAGGTTGCGGGTCAGCTGGTGCAGCGCGGCCTTGGTCATGCCGTAGGGCGCGCCGCTGCGCACGTGGGTCAACCCGGACACGCTGCCGACGTTGACGATCGCCGCGGCCGCGTGCCGCGCCAGCAGCGGATGCGCATAGCGCGACAGCTCGAAGGCCGAGAACAGATTGGTTTCGAAGATGCCGCGCCACTCGTCCTCGGTGTAGTCCACCGCGGCCTTGCTGACGTTGCCGCCGGCGTTGTTGATCAGCAGGTGCAGGCCGTCGGCATGATCCTCGACCCAGTCCAGGATCTCGCGCCGGTCCTCGTCGTCGGCGACGTCCGCCGCCAGCGCCAGGACGCGGCGCTCGGGAAAGGCGTCGAGCAGTTCGTCGCGCGCCGCTTCCAGCGCGTCGATGTCGCGCGCCACCAGCAGCAGGTCCGCGCCGAAGCCGAGCAATTCGCGCGCGATCGCCAAGCCGATGCCGGCGCTGGCGCCGGTGATCAATGCGGTCTGTCCATCCAGCCGCCAACGGTGCTGCATCGTCTTGCCTGTCTGCGCCGGGGTGGGCGTAGGATACCCGTCACGCTCAACGAGGTCGCCCCTATGCACGCTTCATTGCGCTTGACGACGTTGGCACTGTCCCTGTTGGCCGCGCTGGCGGCATGCAAGCCGGCGCCGCCGAAACCGGCGGACAAACCGCCCGAGCCGCAGGCCACCGCGCTGCGCGCGGCGATCGCGCAACCGCTGGACCGCGCCAGGCAGGCGCAGGCCGCGACCGAGCAGACCGCCGCCGCACAGAACGCCGCGATCGACGCGGCCACCGGGCAATAGAAAACGCCGGCATGCGCCGGCGTCGTGTGTCGCGTGCGCTGCGTCCGCCGGCTGGCGGACGCAGGCGCCTTCAGGCCCGGATCACAGGCCGCAGAAGCAATAGGCCAGCGCCTTGACCGGCGCGCCGTCGCGCTTGTCGGTCGCGTCCTGCACGAAGCGCAGCTGGGTATCCAGCTCCGGCATGCTCCGCGCCAGCACGGCATGCGCCAGCGCCGAGTCGCCCAACATCCACGCGCCCATGCGGCTGCCGGCGAAACCGCTGACGAACTGCGCGAACGGCGAGGCCGGCTTCTCGATGTAACGCACCCGGTACTTGTCCTTGTCGCCGAGCTTGGCGCGCGCCGCCGCGTCGGCCACCGCGTCCTTGAATCCGCCGAACGCGTCCACCAGCCCGCGCTCCTTGGCCTGCGCGCCGCTCCACACGCGGCCGCGCGCGACCTGGTCGATCGCCTCGACCGGCTTGTTGCGCGCCTGCGCGACCCGGCCGGTGAAATCGGCATAGCCCTTGTTGATCACCGACTGGATCATCTGCCCCACCGCCGGGTCCATCGGCCGGGTGACGTCGAAGGCGCCGGCGAAGCGGGTGGTGCCGACACCGTCGGTATGCACGCCGATCTTGTCCAAGGTGCGGGTCAGGTTGGGGATCATGCCGAAAATGCCGATCGAACCGGTGATCGTCGACGGGTCGGCGTAGATGCGGTCGGCGTTCATGCTGATCCAGTAGCCGCCGGAGGCGGCCAGATCGCCCATCGACACCACCACCGGCTTGCCGGCGGCCTTCAGCGCCACCACCTCGCGGCGGATCTGCTCGGAGGCGAACACTTCGCCGCCGGGCGAATCCACGCGCAGCACCACCGCCTTGACCGCGTCGTCGTCGCGCGCCTGGCGCAACAGCGCCGCGGTCGATTCGCCGCCGATGCGCCCGGCCGGCTGCTCGCCGCCGCTGATCTCGCCCGCCGCGACCACCACCGCCACCTGCGGCCGCGAATCCACCGGCGAGCGGCGCAGATCCAACTGCTGCAGATAGGCGTCCAGGTTGACGTTGCGATAGCCGGTGTCGGCATCGTCGTCGGCCACGCCGCGCTTGGTCAGCAGCTGCTCGACGTCCTCGCGGGTCTTGAGCCCGTCCACCAGCTTCTGCTGCAGGGCGAACTTGGCCATGTCGCCGCCGGCCGCGGCGATGCCCTCGGGCATGGTGTCGATGCCCGCGGCGAGTTGTTCGGGCGCCAGCTTGCGCGCCTTGCCGACATCGGCCAGGTAGCGCTGCCACACGTCGTTCATCCAGAACAGATCGGCTTCCTTGGCCGCCGGCGAGGCCGCGTCGAGCACGTACGGCTCGGCGGCGGACTTGTATTCGCCGACCTTGAACAGGTGCACGTCCACGCCGAGCTTGTCCTGCAAACCCGCGCGGAAATACTGGCGATAGCGGCCCAGGCCTTCCAGCACCACCGAGCCCATCGGGTCCAGGTAGACCTCGTTGGCCTGCGCGGCCAGCAGGTACTGCCACTGGCTCAGGCTGTCGCTGTAGGCCACCACCTGCTTGCCGGAGGCGCGCAGGTCCTGCAGCGCCGCGGCCACTTCGCGCACCGAGGCGAAGCCGCCCGGCTGCAGCTTGTCCAGGCGCAGCGCCACACGCTCGATCTTGGGATCGGTCTTGGCCGCTTCCAGCGCGCGGATCAGGTCGCGCAACTGGATCTCCTGCGCGTCCTTGTCGCCCATCGCCTTGGCCAGCGCGCGGCTGACCGGATCGGCGCTGAACTGCTCGACCACTTTGCCTTCCGGCGCGATCAGCAAAGTGGTGCGCTCGCGCAGCGTCTTGGCGCCGTCGCCGCGCCCCATCGCGAACACCATCGCCAGCAGGACCACCAGCAGGAAGCCGAAGAACACCAGGTTGAAGATCAGCCGGCGGGTGAAGTTCATCACATCCCACAGGCCAACGAAGAAGCTGGCGAGGGGACTGCGACGCACGGGTTGGTTCATGGAAAGCTCCGGAAGGAAAGCGTCTTGCGCGTGCGCAGCATACCGGCTGCGCCGGCGCCGCACATGCGCCTGAAGTCAGGGGGTCGCGGCGGCCAGCAGGCGCCCGCTGCTGAGCCGGAAGCGCGCGGCCATCATCACCGCCGCCGCGGTCAGGCCCAGGATCAGCCCGATCCACATGCCCTGCGGCCCCCAGCCCAGCCACAGGCCGAGCCCGGCGCCCAGCGGCATGCCCAGGCCCCAGTAGGAGCACAGGGCAAGCAACATCGGCACGCGGGTGTCCTTGAGGCCGCGCAGCGCGCCGGCCGACAGCACCTGCACCCCGTCCGGGAACTGGAACGTGGCCGCGTACAGCAGCAACGTGGACGCCAGGCCGGCCACCGCGATGTCGCGGGTATAGACGCCGACGATGGCATCGTGGCCGAACAGCAGCACCAGCGCCGACAGCGCCTGGGTGCAGAGCACGATCGCGTAGCCGGCCCACGCCGCCCCGCGCACGCCCACCGCATCGCCGGCGCCGGCGGCGCGACCGACCCGCACCGTGGTCGCCTCGCCCACGCCCATCGGCACCATGAAGCACAGCTGCGCGACGTTGATCGCGATCTGGTGCGCGGCCGCCGGCACCTCGCCCAGCCGCGCGATCAGCAGCGCGGTGACGATGAACAGGCCGCCTTCCATCAGGATGGTGACGCCGATCGGCAAGCCGGTCTTGAGCAGCCCGGCGATGGCGCGCAGGTCCGGCGCCTCGAAGGTGGCGAACAGGCGCAGCGGCGCGAAGCGCTTGGAGCGCGCCAGGTAGATCGCGAAACACAGCGCCTGCAGCCACATCATGATCGCCGAGGCCATGCCCAGCCCGCCGGCGCCGCGCTCGCGCAGCCCGAACAGGCCGAAGGTCAGCACGTAGCCGAGCGGCGCCAGCACCAGCAGGCCGCCGAACCCGAGCAGCATGGTCGGCAGCGTCCAGTGCATGCCCTCGCTCAGGTAGCGCATGCAGAAGTACAGCACCATCGCCGGCACGCCCCAGCGGATCGCGTGCAGGAAGTCGCGCGCGCCGGGCACGATCTCCGCGGCGATGCCCATCCGCGGCAAGGCCAGCGGGGCCAGGCTCAGGAACGCGAACATCACGACGCCCAGGCCCAGCGACAGCCACAGCGCCTGGCGGAACATCGGCCCGATCTGCGCATGGCGCTTGCCGCCATCGAGCTGCGAGACCGACGCGGTCAGTGCGATCAGGGTGCCGATCGGGATCATCATCGGCAGCCACAGCAGCGCGGTGCCGACCGTCACCGAGGCCAGCGTGCGGGTGCCGTGGTGCCCGGCGATCACGTTGTCGACGAAGCTGATCAGGCCGGCGGAGACGTGCCCCAGGACCAGCGGCAGGGCGAGCTGCGCGGTACTGCGCAGTTCGCGGCCCCGGACCGAGGCCGGGGTGGAGGACGAAGACATTGCAAGACTCTGGCGATTCCGCCGACTGCGGCCGCGCGGAAAGCGCCGGCGCCGGGTGGCGAAGGGGCGGCAGTTTAACCTGCACGGTCGTTTGGCGCAGGTTCGGAATTCGGGAAGGCGAAAAGCTAAGAACTTCGAGCCCCTCTCCCCCTCGGGAGAGGGGTTGGGGTGAGGGTCCGGCGCGGAAGCGACTCGCGGAGCTGAGCGCGAAGAATCGAGAGCAGCCGATACAGCGCTCAGCGCGCGGCGCGCTGGCGCAGCCAGGTTGCGCGCGTGTCCGCGCCCTGCGCCAGCAGGTCGCGGCGCAGGGCCGCGCGCTCCTGCGGCGGGGTGCGCTGCGACAACAGCGCCAGGTGCTCGCGCTGTTCGGCCGGCAAGGTCCGCAGCAGGCCCAGCAGGGCCGAGCGCTGCGCGTCCGGCACATAGCCGAACAACGGCTGCAGCGCCCAGTACTCGCCGCCCAGTTCCGGGCCCAGCAGCCAGCCATGGCGTTCCAGCGTATCCAGCGCGGCGAACTGCGCGCGCAGCGTGTGCTGCTGCTCCACCGGCAGGCCCGCGAAGGCGCTGGCCACCTGGCGCAAGCGCGCCTGGGTCGCGGCGTCCAGCGCGTCCCAGGCGGCCTGGCGTTCGCGCAACTGCGCCGGAGTCAGCGCCGGTGGCGCGTCGCCGGCGGCGGGTGTGGCCGTTCCCGGCGTTGCAGCGGCGGTGGCGGCGGCCTCCTCGGCCGTCGGCGGGTTGCGCTCGATCCGCGCCGGCGGCGCCCCGGCCGCGTACCAGGCGAAGAAATCCAGGTCGTAGACCGCCGGCTCCGGCAGCGGCGCCGGCGGCGCGGCCGGCAGCGGCGGCGCGGTGGACGCATCGGACTCCGCCGGCAATTCCTCGACCTGCACCGGCCCGGTATCGCCCAGCGCCAGGCTCGTCCCGGCGTCGGCGTCAGCGATGGCGCGCCGCGATGGCGCACGCTCCCACCACCAGGTGCCGACCAGGGCGAGCACGACAAGCACGATCACCGCGCCCGCCAGGCGTGCCCGGACCGGGCTGCGCGCCTGCGTCCGGCGCGGCGGGCGCGCGCGTTCCGGTGCCGAGGACGCCGCCGCCGACGCAACGGCGGGCGCGGCGGCGGCGATGGCCGCGTCGCGCAACTGGGCCAGGGCCTCCAGCCGCGCCGGCGGCAACGCACGCAGGTGCTGCTGGGCGGCATCGGCCAGCGCGCGCCAGCCGGCCGCGTCCGGACGGCCATCGGCATCGCGCGGGCAGGCCCGCGCCAAGGCCTGCTGGTACGCCTCGGTGGACTGGTCCAGGACCTGCGCCGCGGTCGGCTCGTCCAGCCCGGCCACGATCCGCAGCAGCAGCGCCAGACGGTCCGCCGCGGTCAGTTGGCCCAGATGCGCCAGCGGCGCCGGCCACTCGCTGCCGGCGGCGGGGGCGGCCTGGCGCAGCGTCGGCACCGCGGCGAGCAGCTTCCAGAAGCGCAATGGCCAGTCGGACATCGGCAGGGCCGCGGCATGGCTGCGGAAGGCGCGCATGGCCGCGGCCAGCGCCGGCATCCCGCGCGCGGCGCTGCCGCTCTGCAGGTCGGCCAGCACCGCGGCGCGGCGTTCGACGCCACGCAGGAAGGCGGCCAGGGCGGGTGCGGCGACCGCGCCATCGGAGGCGGGCGCGGCGGTCATCGGAACTCCATCATCGGCGCGATGATAGCGAGGCCGCCGCCGCGCCGCGCGCTTGACAAACGCCTGCCGATCGGCCGCTTCAGGCGCCAGCCGGGCCAATCGCCGGGGCGGGTTGTGCACAGCACGCCGAAGCGGCTGGCGGCGCCCCTGTCAAGCCCCTCGCGAAATCATGTTGCAGCCATGTTTCACGGCCAAGTTGTTGTTATTCAAGGGATATATTCGATTGGCGCTTTTTTGTCCAACTTGTGGCAGAGGCTTGTGAATCCGTCTTCACGGCGTGGAGCATGGGCGTCGTACACAGCTTTATCCACAGCGCGTGTGGATAAACTCGATTCTCCAGGCGCGGCAACGATTTACGACTTGTTTATCACTTTGGCGGGAGCAATCGCCCGCAACTGGCTCAGTCCCGCGACCGCGTGCGGCAAGCGCGGGGCCCCCGCGCCCGGCCGCTAGACTACGGCCGATGCCGTCCCCCATCGCCACCCTCCGCGTCGCCCTGCCGCTGCCGTTGCCGCAGTTGTTCGACTACCTGCCCCCGCCCGGCAGCGCTGCCGCGGCGGGCGATCTCGGCCGCCGCCTGAAGGTGCCCTTCGGCAACCGCGAACTGAGCGGGGTGGTCGCCGCCCTGGGCCAGGTCGAGGACGGCGACGGCCTGCGCGCGGCGCTGGCCTGGCTCGACCCGGTGCCGCTGCTGCACGGCGAACTGGCCGATTCCCTGCACTGGCTGGCGCGCTACAGCCACGCGCCGCTGGGCGAGGTGCTGGCGACTGCGCTGCCGGTGACCCTGCGCCGTGGCGAGGGCTTGCCGGATACCCACGCCTGGGCCTGGCGCCTGACCGAAGCCGGCGCCAGCCACCGCGCCCGACCCGGCACCCGCCCGCACCGCTTCGCCGCGCTGCTGGCGGACGGGCCGCTGGACGAGGACCGGCTGGACCAGGCGATGGACGACTGGCGCAGCGCCGCGCGCAGCCTGGCCAAGCGCGACTTCGCCGAGCGCATCGCGGTGCCGGCCAGTGCCGCGGCGCCGCAGCCGCAGCCCGGCCCCACCCCGAACGACGAGCAGCAAGCCGCGATCGACGCCATCGTCGCCGCGCCGGGCTTCGCCCCGTTCCTGCTCGACGGCGTCACCGGCAGCGGCAAGACCGAGGTCTACCTGCAGGCCATCGCCGCCTGTCTGGCGCGCGGCCGCCAGGCGCTGGTGCTGGTGCCGGAGATCGGCCTGACCCCGCAGACCCTGGCGCGGTTCCGCGCGCGCCTGGGCGTGCCGGTGCACGCGCTGCATTCCGGCCTCACCGACAACGAACGCGCGCGGGTCTGGACCGCCGCCTGGCGCGGCGAGGCGCGGGTCGTGGTCGGCACCCGCTCGGCGGTGTTCGTGCCGCTGCCGCGGGCCGGACTGATCGTGGTCGACGAGGAACACGACGGCAGCTACAAGCAACAGGACGGCATCCGCTACCACGCCCGCGATTTCGCCCTGGTGCGCGGCAAGGCGCTGGACGTGCCGGTGCTGCTGGGCAGCGCCACGCCGTCGCTGGAGAGCCTGCACAACGCCGCGTCCGGCCGCTACGCGCACCTGCGCCTGACCCGCCGCGCCGGCGAGGCGCGGCCGCCGACGGTGCGCGTGCTCGACGTGCGCAAGCGGCCGCTGCAGGACGGCCTGTCGCCGGAGGTGCTGGCCGGGATCGGCAGCGCGCTGGCCGAGGGCGGCCAGGTGCTGGTGTTCAAGAACCGCCGCGGCTACGCGCCGGTGCTGCTGTGCCACGACTGCGGCTGGACCGCGCCGTGCCAGCGCTGCAGCACCCCGCTGCACGCCACGCCGATGACCGTGCACGCCGGCGGCCGGCGCCTGCAATGCCATCACTGCGGCGCGCGCCAGCCGGCGCCGCTGGCCTGCCCGGACTGCGGCAGCCTGGCGCTGCAGCCGCAGGGCATCGGCACCGAACGCTTGGAGGAACGCCTGCTGCAGGCCTTCCCCGACGTGCCGGTGGTGCGCATCGACCGCGGCACCACCCAGCGCCGCGACGCGCTGGAGACGCAACTGGCCACGCTCGGCAGCGCGCCCGGCATCCTGGTCGGCACCCAGATCCTGGCCAAGGGCCACGACCTGCCGCAGCTGAGCCGGGTGGTGGTGGTCGGCATCGACGAAGGCTTGTTCTCGGCCGATTTCCGCGCCAGCGAGAAACTGGCGCAGCAGTTGATCCAGGTCGCCGGCCGCGCCGGCCGCGCCGCGCGTCCCGGCGAGGTGTGGCTGCAGACCCACCATCCCGGGCATGCGCTGCTGGAGACCTTGGTACACGGCGGCTACCACGCCTTCGCCGACGCCGAACTGGCGCAGCGCGAGGCCGCCGGCTTCCCGCCGTTCGCGCACCTGGCGCTGCTGCGCGCCGAGGCCAAGCAGGTCGAGCACGCCAACGCCTTCCTGGCCGCGGTGCGCGCGCTGCTGCCGGCCGACGACGCCGTGCAGCGCTTCGGGCCGATGCCGGCCCCGATGCCGCGCCGCGCGGGTTTCCAGCGCACCCAGTTGCTGCTATCGGCCAACACCCGGCGTGCGCTGCATGCGCTGCTGGACGCGGCGATGCCGGCGATCTACGCATTGCCGCAGGCGCGCCGGGTACGTTGGTCGCTGGACGTGGATCCGCAGGACCTCTACTGACCCGGGCGCGGCGCCCGCGCCGCGTGCCCTGAGAAATCGACACTGCCTCGACCTCAGCCGTTCGTCTGCAGGAACGGCTTCAGCGGCGACGAGCGAAGCCACCCAACCTTCCGGCAGCGGACACGGTCGAGGTTGAAGCCCCTCCCACAGCGCACCATGCAAGCCGGCGGCACACGCTGTTCTGCAGGAACGGCTTCAGCCGCGACGAACGAAGCCACCACCTCTCCGGCATCGGACACAGTCGGTGCCGAAATCCCTTTCACAACGCACCCGGCAAGCCGGCTGCACGCGCTCGCCGGGACGACGCAAGCCGCGTGTTCTCAGCCCGTCAGCCCCAACACGGCGACCAACTGCACACGCAACGCCGCACTGTCGCCGGCCTCCACGCAGCGCCACGCCCCCTCGGCCGCATCCAGACCACAAGCGGCCGTGGCGATCACCGGCTTGCCCAGCGCCAGCGCCAACAACAGGCCGCGCGGCTGTTGTTCGATCCACGCCGGCAACACCACCACCGCGGCGGCCTGCACGCCCTCCGCCATCGATCCGACGCGGCACACCTCCACGCCACTCCAGAACCCCGGCGTCTCCTGCGCGCCCGGCGGCAGCAGCAAGCGCACCGGCAGGCCGCGCAGCGCCTCGCGCACTTCGCGCGCGCCCTTGCGCGCCAGCGCGGAGGACGCCAACAACACATCCATCGTGCCGTCGCCGGACCGCGCAGTGGCCGGCAGCGAGGGAGCAGGCAGCGGCGGCCGCTGCCACGCCAGCGCGATGCCGCGATCGCCGGCCAACGCCAGCAACTGGCGATGCGGCGTGATCCAGTGCCGCGCCTGCGCCAGCGCCGCGCGCTCTGCCTCGACCAGCCGCGGATCGGCGCGGAAGTCGCGCAGCGTCGGGCTGTCGGGATGCCGCTGCGCGGCGGCGTCCAGGCGTGCCTGCAGCAAGTGCATCGGCAAGGCGGTCATGCACACGTCCCAGCGTCGACCCTGCAGTTCGCCGGCCAACCACAACTCCGGCAGCAAGCCTTGCGGCACCACCAGCTCGACGTCGCGCGGGCCCAGCCGCCGTCGCAGCGCGCGCAGGCGGATCCGCTGCGCGCGTTGCCGCGCCTGCGGCAGCGGCACGCCGCGGCGCAGCCACCAGCGTTGCAACAGCGCCGCGTGCCACACCGCGATGCTGGCCCGGCGCAGCGCCAGCACGCGATCGCCGGGTTGCCGCCGGCGCGCGCGGTCGGCGCCGAACTCCGGCCAGTCCTCGTCGACCAGCCAGGTGCGGCGAAGGCCATCCATGCCCGTCGGCACATGCCGATGGCAACTCTCGCGACCGCAACGCGTGCAATCGTTGGCCGCCGCATCCGCCGCCGCGGCGCGGCGCGGCGGCGACAACGACAACGGCAACGCGGCGACGCCGGGCGCGCCGCCCAGGATGCGCACGTGCAGCGCCTCGCCATCCAGCCACACCTCCAGCCGCCATGCCGATGGCGCGCGCAGGCGCAGGTCGACGTAGTTCCAGAACACCACCGCGTCGCGGTCGCGCTCGGCCAGCGAACCGGGGATCACCTGCGTATGCCGGTGCCGCTCGACGATCTCCAGCCCCTGCCGCAACGCGGCGTCGTAGATCGCGTTGGACAACTGGCACAGGCCGCCGCCGATCGACGGCACCAAGCAGCCTTCACGTAGCTCGCGGCCGGCGACGAAGCCACGCCGGCGCGTGGCCCGACCGAGTTGCCGCCAGAAGCTGAAGGTCGCACCGGCCGGCACCTCGATGCCGTGCAGCAGGCGCGCGGCCACGCGCAGGTTGTGGATCTTGCCGGCGACCAGCAGCGGCGCGGTCTCTTCCGACAGCGGCCACAGCGCGGTGACCGATTCGGACAGCGTGCTCGCCTCGACCGGCAGCCATGTGTCGCGGCGGTGCCGGCGCGGCCCGCCGCGCGCGTCGCGCAGCGCGCGGCGCAATTGCAGCAGCCGGGTCTTCAGCAGGAACAGCAGGCTGCCCCAGCGCGACGGCAGCGTCGCGACGGGCGATGCCATGGGTCGCTCCGTTGTCGTCGTTCGCGTCACCATGCGCCCACCGCATCCCTGCCTGCGCCTGTCCTCGCGCTACTATAAGCGCATGCAATTCCACTCCCCCAGTCCTTGCATGCCCCGCCGACGGCCGGCCGATCGCCGGCCATCCGCCGCGCGGCGCGGCAGCCTCGGCAACGGCGGCCAGCGGCTCTCCCCGCGCCTGCCTGGACGTCCCCATGTCTAGCCCGCCCGTGCCGCACCTGATCGTGATCGGCGGCGGTTTCGCCGGCCTGTGGGCCACCCGCGCGCTGGCCAAGACGCCGCTGCGCATCACCCTGATCGACCGCCGCAACCATCACCTGTTCCAGCCGCTGCTGTACCAGGTGGCCACCGCCGGGCTGTCGGCGCCGGACATCGCCGCGCCGCTGCGGCAGATCCTGCGCCACCAGGACAACGTCGAGGTGCGCCTGGGCGAAGTGGTGCACATCGACAAGCAGGCGCGGCAGGTGCGCCTGACCGATGGCCAGACGTTGGCCTACGACTACCTGCTGGTCGCCACCGGCGCCACCCACGCCTATTTCGGCCACGACGCCTGGGCAGCGCACGCGCCGGGCCTGAAAACCCTGGACGACGCGCTGCACCTGCGCCGCCACCTGCTGCTGGCGTTCGAGCGCGCCGAGGCGGAAACCGACCCCGCCGCGCGCGCGGCCTGGCTCAGCTTCGCCATCGTCGGCGGCGGCCCCACCGGCGTCGAATTGGCCGGCACCCTGGCCGAGATCGCGCGGCACACGCTCAAGCACGAGTTCCGCCGCATCGACCCGTCCGAAGCCAAGGTGCGGCTGATCGAGGCCGGTCCGCGGGTGCTGTCCTCGTTTCCGGAACCGCTGTCGGCGAAGGCGCAGAGGCAACTGGAAAAACTGGGCGTGGAAGTGCTGACCGGCGTGCCGGTGGCCGACATCGACGCCAGCGGCTACCGGCTGGGCAGCACCTTCGTGCCTGCGCGCACCGTGGTCTGGGCCGCCGGCGTGGCGGCCTCGCCGCTGGCGCGCACGCTGGACGCGCCGCTGGACCGCAGCGGACGCGTGCAGGTGCAGCCGGACCTGAGCATCCCCGGCCATCCGGAGCTGTTCGTGGCCGGCGATCTGGCCGCGCTGCAACAGGCCGACGGCCGCCCGGTGCCCGGCGTGGCGCCAGCGGCCAAGCAGATGGGCCGGCACGTCGCCGACACCCTGCGCCGGCGGCTGCGCGGCGACACCGCCAGCGCGCCGTTCCGCTACGCCGACTACGGCAACCTGGCCACCATCGGGCGCATGGCCGCGATCGTGCACCTGGGCCGACTGCAGTTCTCCGGCGTGGTGGCCTGGTGGTTCTGGCTGGCCGCGCACGTGTTCTTCCTGATCGGCTTCCGCAACCGCGTCGTGGTGCTGCTCAACTGGGCCTGGGCGTACTGGAGCTACCAGCGCGCCGCGCGCATCATCCTCGGCGATCCGCCGGCGGCGGAGGAAACGCAGGAGCAGGCCGCGGCGCCAGTGGAGAGATGACACCGCCCGGCCGGGCTGCGATCCTAGCCGGCCGTTTGCCGCACCGCAGTCCCCGTCTTGGCGACCCTCCTGTTCCTGCTCGACCTGCTCGGCACCTTCGTGTTCGCGATCAGCGGCGCCACCGTCGGCGTGCGCCATCGCCTGGACCTGTTCGGCGTGCTGGTGCTGTCGTGCGCGGCCGCGGTGTCCGGCGGCATCGCCCGCGACGTGCTGATCGGCGCCACCCCGCCGGCGGCGCTGGCCGACGTGCGCTATCTCGGCGTCGCCTGCCTGGCCGGGCTGCTGGCCTTCTACCGCCACCACGCGGTCGAGCGCCTGCGCAATCCGGTGCAGATCTTCGACGCGATGGGCCTGGCGCTGTTCGCGGTGTACGGCACCAGCAAGGCGCTGGCGTTCGGCCTGGGCCCGCTCAGCGCCACCCTGCTGGGCATGCTCAGCGGCATCGGCGGCGGCATCGTCCGCGACCTGCTGGTGGCGCGCACGCCGGTGGTGCTGCAGGCCGAGCTGTACGCGGTGGCGGCGCTGCTCGGCGGCGGCGTGGTCGCCGCGGCACAGGTGCTGCACCTGCCGCAGCCCTGGGGCCTGGCGGTCGGCGCGGTGCTGTGTTTCGGCCTGCGCTTCATGGCGATCCGCTACGGCTGGCACCTGCCGGTCGCGCGTCCGCCGGAATCGTAACGGAGTCGCGCGGGGCGCCCGGCCCCCGACGTTGCTGCATTGGGCGCATCGCCGAAGACAAAAGAAAAGGCCCGGCGGTGCCGGGCCTTTCGCGTGTTGCAACCGATCGCCGCAGGCGACTCAGGCGACGAACAGCGCCTTCATCTTCTTCAGCGCGTTCGCCTCGATCTGGCGGATGCGCTCGGCCGACACGCCGTACTCGTCGGCCAGTTCCTGCAGGGTGATCTTGCTGTCGGCATCCAGCCAGCGGCGCTTGATGATGTCGCGCGAACGCGCATCCAGTTCCGCCAGGCCTTCGCGCAGCAGCTGCAGCTGGTTGTCCTCGCTGTCGGCGCGTTCGTAGGCCTGCGAGGGATCTTCCTCGTTGGCCATCAGATACGCGGCCGGCGACGGCGGCGCGTGATCGTCGTCCTCGTCGGACGGCGCATCGAAGCCGATGTCGCGGCCGGACAGGCGCGACTCCATCTCCATCACCTCGCGCTCGGACACGTTGAGGTCCTTGGCGACCGCGGTGACTTCGGCCGCGTTCATCCAGCCCAGGCGGGTCTTGGACTTGCGCAGGTTGAAGAACAGCTTGCGCTGTGCCTTGGTCGTGGCGACCTTGACGATGCGCCAGTTCTTCAGGATGTACTCGTGCATCTCGGCACGGATCCAGTGCACCGCGAAGCTGACCAGGCGCACGCCCATGTCCGGGTCGAAGCGCTTGACCGCCTTCATCAGGCCGATGTTGCCTTCCTGGATCAGGTCGCCCAGGGGCAGGCCGTAGCCGTTGTAGCCGCGGGCCACGTGGACCACGAAGCGCAGGTGGGAATGGACCAGTTCGCGCGCCGCATCCAGGTCTTCCTGGTCACGGTAACGCACCGCCAGCGCACGTTCCTCGTCGGACGTCAGCACCGGGATCTGGTGCACGGCGCCGATGTAGGCATCCAGCGAACCGAGCGGACTGGGAATCGGGAGGTTGTTGGCCACCATCGCGGTGGCGGGAATGGTCTGGCTCATAGGGGCTCATCTTAGCAGTCAAGTATTTGGACTGCTGGGTACAGTAAAAAGTTCCTGCGTTCCACTATTGGAACATTCATATCAGGAATGGGACTGTGACGGAGACCACTGGAACGCTGCGGCAGGAGGTTCGTAACCGATTACGCGGGCAAAACTAGCACCCGGCCCGCGAAATTTGCGTACATCCGGCGCCGGTCGGACGCGGCCGTCGAACCGCCGTTCAGCCGCCGCCGGCCGTCGCATCCAGCGCCGCGCGCGGCGGCAGGCTCCAGTCGATCGGGGTGGCGCCGCGGCGGCGCAGGTACTCGTTGGCCGCCGAGAAATGCTTGCAGCCCAGGAAACCGCGGTGCGCCGACAACGGCGAGGGGTGCGGGGCCTTCAGCACGCGGTGGCGGCGGGTGTCGATGACCTTGCCCTTGGCCTGGGCGTAGCTGCCCCAGAGCAGGAACACCAGGCCCTCGCGCTCGCGGTTGAGGGTTTCCACGACGTGGTCGGTGAAGCCCTCCCAGCCCTTGCCCTGGTGCGCGCCGGCGCGGCCTTCCTCCACCGTCAGCACCGCGTTGAGCAGCAGCACGCCGCGCTGCGCCCACGGCAGCAGGCAGCCATGATCGGGACGGCGGATGCCCAGGTCGTCCTCGATCTCCTTGTAGATGTTCAGCAGCGACGGCGGCACCGGCACCCCGGGCAGCACCGAGAAGCACAGCCCGTGCGCCTGCCCGTAGCCGTGGTACGGATCCTGGCCGAGGATCACCACCTCGACCTTGTCGAACGGGGTCGCCTCGAACGCGGCGAAGATCTGCCGCCCCGGCGGGAAGATCCGCGCGCCGGCCGCCTTGCGCTGGCGCAGGAAGTCGGCCAGCGCGCGCATCTCCGGGCGCAGCAGCCAGTCGCCGACCTGCGCCTTCCACGAGGGTTCCAGTTGGATCCGGGTGTCGTCTTCGTTGCGCATGCGGGTTCGGCGGGTCGCTCGGTCAGAAGGTCACGGCGGTGTCGTTGAGCTTGGCCAGGCGCAGCTGGAACAGCACCTTGGTGACCAGCAGGCGCTCCTCGATCGGCTTCTGCACCAGGTCGTTGGCGCCGGCGCGCAGCAGTTCGGACTGGTTGTGCGGATTGCTGTCGCCGGTCATCACCAGCACCGGCATGCGCCGCTTGCCGTAGGCGAAATCGATGCGGATGCGCTGCACCACGTCGCGGCCGTTGAGCTCGCCCTTGAGGGTGACGTCGGTCAGCACCAGGTCGATGCGCCGCGTGGTGCGGCCCAGCGACTCGGCGGTCAGCAGCGCGAACGCGTCCTCGGCGGTGAGCACGTGCACCACGCGCAGTTCCTGGCGTTCGAGCATGCGCTTGGTCGCCTCGGCGACCACGCGGCTGTCCTCGACGTAGAGCACGGTGGCGCCGGCCACCGGCTGCGGCTGCACGTAGCCGCGGATGAAGGTCGCCAGCGCCTCGTGGCCCAGCGCCTTGTCGAAATAATCGGTGACGTATTCGGTGAAGCGGCGCTCGACCAGGTGTTGCTGCGCGTCGCCGGACACCACGATCACCGGCACGTAGGCCTGCCCTGCCGCCTCGCGCACGCTGCGCGCCAGGGCCAGGCCGTCGCCGTCGGGCAGCGCCAGCGAGGTGGTGACCAGATCGACCGGGCCGGCCTCCAGCGCCGCGCGCGCCTCGGCGATGCTGGCGCAGCCGACCACTTCCACGTCCGGCAGTTCGCGGCGCAGCACATCGGCGATCAACTTGCGCACCAGCTTGGAGCCATCGACCACCATCACCCGCGGGGCGTCGCTGATCAGGTGCTTGAGCTCGTGCCGGGACATGCGCGCCTCAGGTGTCGGTGGGACGCGTCTGGCGCAGGAAGTGGCCGGTCACCAGCCACGCGCCGAGCCAGCCCAGCAACAGGGTGCCGAGCAACACGAACCCCGAGTGCAAGGCGTCCAGCCCGTGCAGCGCGAAATGACTGCCGTAGCTGTCGGCCAGCTCCGCCAGCGGCGGCCCCAGCGCCAGCCCGGAGGCGGCGATCAGGCCCAGCGCCAGCGCGCCGGCGCCGAAGCCGTACCACGCGCCCAGGTACAGGAACGGGCGGCGGATGAAGCCATCGCTGGCGCCGAGCAGCTGCAGCACGCCGATCTCCTCGCGCCGCGACTGGATGTCCAGGCGCACGGTGTTGCCGACCACCAGCACCGCGCCGGCGCCGAGCAGCAGCGACAACACCTGGACCAGGCGCTCGCCGAACCGCAGCCAGCCGTCCAGGCGCTTGCGCCACAGTGCGTCGTGCTGCACCAGATCGGCCTGCGGCAACGCGCTCAGCGAGGCCGCCAACGGCGCGTCGTCGGCCACCGCCGGAGTCACGATCAGCAGCGTCGGCAACGGATTGTCGTCGAGCGCGTCCAGCGCCTCGCCCAGCCCCGCGCTGTCGCGCAGCTCGGCCATGCCCTGCTCGGGCGTGCGCAGCGCCACCGCGGCCACGTCGGCGCGCCCGCGCAGCGTCGTCGCCAGCGCGTTCGCCGCGGTCGCGTCGACGCCGGTCTTGAGGAACACGTTGATGTCGCGCGACTGCTGCACGCTGCCGGCGAAGTGCTTGAGGTTGTCCAGCGCGATCGACAGCCCCAGCGGCAGGGCCAGGGCCAGCGCCATCACCGCCATGGTCAGCAGCGTCGCCCACGGTTTGCGCATGGCGCGGCCGAGGCTGTAGACGATGCTGTGCAGGTGGTGGTCCCACCACACGCCCAGGCGCGAGGGCGCCGCGGCGGTATTGCGTGCGCTCATTCGGCCAGGTCCTGCGGCGAGATGTCGTCGATGAGGCGGCCGTGGTCCAGGATCAGCACGCGCTTGCGCATCTGCTTGAGCAACGCCAGGTCGTGGCTGACCACCAGCACGCTGGTGCCGCGCGCCGGCAATTCGGCGAACAGTTGCATGATCTCCGCGGCCAGGGTCGGGTCGAGGTTGCCGGTCGGCTCGTCGGCGACCAGCAACCGCGGTTCGCCGACCATCGCCCGGGCGATGCCGACGCGCTGCTGCTCGCCGGCCGACAGTTGCGAGGGCAGCGCCTTCTCGCGATGGCCCAGGCCCATGCGTTCGAGCACCGAGCGCACGCGCTTGCCGATCTCGGCGCGGCGGGTGCCGCGCAGGATCAGCGGCAGCGCCACGTTCTCGGCGATGCTGCGGTCCATCAGCAGGCGGTGATCCTGGTACACCGCGCCGACCTCGCGCCGGTGCAGCGGCACGCGCCGCCCGCGCACCTTCAGCAGGTTGCGCTCGCCGAACAGCACCGCGCCGCGCGACGGACGCTCGCTGAGGTGGATCAACTTGAGCAAGGTGCTCTTGCCCGCCCCGGAATGGCCGGTGACGAACAGCATCTCGCCCTCCTCCACCTGGAAGCTGACATCCACCAGCGCCGCGTGGCCGCCGGCGTACTGTTTGCTGACATTGTCGAACCGCAGGACGCTCATCCAGCGATTATGCCGGAGCGGCCCGGGTGTTCGTCCACCGTGCGTGCGCCGCGAACGGTGGAGCGCCGGCGCATCAGGAGCTGGAGACCAGCGAGCGCAGCTTGCGGCCGAGCCGGGTCAGGAACGAATCGTTGGCCGCCGCGGCCGGCGCCGCGGCACGGTCGCCCTGACGCGCGGCCTTGACCGGCGTGGCCACGACCTGCACCGGCTTGGCCGGCGCCTCGGTCGGCACCGACGCGGCAGCGCCCTCCGCGCCTTCCAGCGGGCGGCCACCACGACGGCGCCGGCGCTTGCGCGGCGGACGCTCGCCTTCCACTGCCGGCGCGCCGTCGGCGGCCGGACGCGGCGGCCTCGGCTTGGGCGCCGCGACCGGTGCCGCGGCCACCGCCTCGTTGGCGTCCGCACCGGCCGCCGCCGTCTCCGCCACCGCACCTGCCGTTGCACCGGCCTCGGCCGGGCGCGGGGTGCGCGGACGCCGCGGCTTGCCGTCGGCAACGCGCGCCTCGCCGCGACCGCCAGCACCGCTGCGGCCGCCACCGGGCTTGCCGCGGCCGCCGCCGCCACGGCGCTGTTCGTCGGCTTCGCGCTGCGCACGCGCCTCGCGGAAGATGTCGCCGATGCTCTCGTCGCCGTCCGCGTCGGCCTCGGCCGCCTCGCCTTCGACCGGCGCGCGCGGGGTGCGCGGCAACGCCACCAGCAACTCGGCGGTGACCGGCTCGACCGGGATCTTCTGCTCGATGTAGGCCTCGATGTCCGGCAGGCTCATCGCGTAGCGCTCGCAGGCGAAGCTGATCGCGTCGCCCTCCTCGCCCAGCCGCGCGGTGCGGCCGATGCGGTGCACGTAGTCCTCGGCGTCGAACGGCAGGTCGTAGTTGTAGACGTACTTGACCCCGTCGATGTGCAGGCCGCGCGCGGCCACGTCGGTGGCCACCAGGATCTCCAACTGGCCCTTCTGGAAGCGGTTGAGCAGGGTCTCGCGCTTCTTCTGCGGCACGTCGCCGGACAGCACGCCGACCCGGTAGCCATTGCGCTCCAGCGAGCGCGCCACGCGCTCGACGAAGGCCTTGGTGTTGACGAACACCATGGTGCGCGCGCCCTCGCTGCGCGACAGCAGGCCCAGCAGCAGGGTCAGCTTCTCCTCGTCGGAAGGGAAGTAGATGCGCTGGCGCACGCGCGCGGCGGTGATGCTCTCGGTCTCGACCACGAGCTTTTCCGGCTCGTTCATGTGCTCGTAGGCCAGCTCCAGCACGCGGTGGCTGAGCGTGGCCGAGAACAGCAGGGTCTGCCGGGTGCCGCGCTCGGGCATGCGCCGCAGCAGGAAGCGGATGTCCTTGATGAAGCCCAGGTCGAACATGCGGTCGGCTTCGTCGAGCACGCAGATCTCGCAGGCGTGCAGCGACACCACCTTGTGCTGCTTGACGTAGTCGATCAGGCGGCCGGGGGTGGCGATGATCACGTCCACGCCCTGCTGCAGCAGCTCGCGCTGCTTGTCGTAGTCCACGCCGCCGTAGACCAGCGCGAAGCGCAGGCCCAGGTCGGCGCCGAACTTGACCGCGTCCTTGTGGATCTGGATCGCCAGTTCGCGGGTCGGGGCCAGGATCAGCGCGCGCGGATCCTCGGGCTTGCGGTCGGCCAGCGCCGGGCGGCTGAGCAGGCGGTTCATCACCGTCACCAGGAACGCCAGGGTCTTGCCGGTGCCGGTCTGGGCCTGGCCGGCCACGTCGCGGCCTGGCAGGGCCACCGGCAGGGTCAGCGCCTGGATCGGGGTGCAGCGGGTGAAACCGGCGCCTTCGAGCCCGGCCAGCAGCGCCGGTTGCAGTTCGAACGCGGAAAAAGTCACATCGGTCAGCGGTTTGTCGCTCATCATTCCATCTTCGTGAGGCCACCCCGCCCGAAGCGTAAGGTCGCGGCTTGCATCGGCCCCGGCAGCGTCGCACACTGGCGTCTTCCATGCCGGGTCGCGCGACAGGGGGAATCCCTTGATTTCGCCGCGCAATGCCCCAGTTTACCGCAATGCGGCGGCCACCCGGTCCGGTCGGTCGCATTGGCCCAGGAGATACCAAGTGAGCGACAAGGTCCTACACGTCGGCGACGCCGATTTCGATACCGCCGTGCTGCAATCCGGCGAGCCGGTCCTGGTGGACTTCTGGGCGGAATGGTGCGGGCCGTGCAAGATGATCGCCCCGGTGCTGGACGACCTGGCCGACACCTACGACGGCAAGCTCAAGGTGGCCAAGGTCAACGTCGACGAGAACCGCGCCACCGCGATCAAGTACCACGTGCGTTCGATCCCGATGCTGCTGCTGTTCAAGGACGGCCAGGTCCAGGCCACCCAGATCGGCGCGGTCGGCAAGGGCCAGCTGACCCAGATGATCGACAAGACCCTGGGCGGCGCGGCCGCCTGAGTCCGCTGTCGCCGCCCCGCCGCGGGGCGGCCAGCGTTTGACCGGCCCGCGGCGGCGCCGCCGGCCGGCTGAATCGCCCGGTAACGCCAGCTTGCCGTGGTTGCGCGGCGATGATAGTGTCGGCGCATCCGGTGGCATTCGCGCACCGCACCCCCTCTGGAAGATTCTCTTCTAGACCCCTTCCCAACCCGTTTGCCCCCACGCTGGGCGCTCGCACTCATAGCGAGGAATCACCACTTGTCCGATAACACCACCACCGAACCCGGGAGCGTCGACGCCCCCGCCGAGAAGCGCGTGCGCAAGCCGCGCGTCAGCAAGGCCGCCAGCGGCGCTGAAGGCGGCGCCGAGCACGGCGCGCCGGCACAGCCGAACCTGCCGCTGAATCCGGCGCCGGCCCCCGCCCAGGCCGAAGCGCCGCGGGCCGCGCCGCAGCAGGAACGCCAGGAGCGGCCCGCGCCGCAGGAACACGCCGCGTCCGCGTCGCAGCAGCAGCCCCAGTCCGCCCCCGCCTCCGGCGGCGATGCCCAGGGCCAGGGCGGCGGCAACCAGAACGACGGCGGCGAAGCGCGCGAGCCGCGCGAAGGCGGCAATCCGCGCTTCAACAACCAGAATCCGCAGAACAACCAGAACCAGAACAACCAGCAGGGCAATCGCCGCGACCGCTTCCGCAATCGCCGCGACCGCGACCGTGGTGGTGGTGGTGGTGGTGGTGGTGGCAACGGCGGCGGCCGCGATCGGTTCCAGGACAACGGCCTGCCCAGCGACAACGGCGCCAACGAAGTGTTCGTGCCGCGCCCGCATGCCAACGTGCCGGAAGGGTTCCCGATCTACTCGCTGAGCGACCTGAAGCGGATGCCGGCGCAGAAGCTGCTGGACATCGCCGAGCAGCTCAACATCCAGGACGGCGTGGCCCGCGCGCGCAAGCAGGACGTGATCTTCGCCCTGCTGAAGGTGCTGACCCGCCACGGCGAAGGCGTCGCCGCCGACGGCGTGCTGGAAATCCTGCCCGACGGCTTCGGTTTCCTGCGTGCCGCCGAAGCCAGCTACCTGGCCGGCCCGGACGATACCTATATCTCGCCCAGCCAGATCCGCCGCTTCAACCTGCGCACCGGCGACCACCTGTCCGGCCGCATCCGCTTCCCGAAGGACGGCGAGCGCTATTTCGCGCTGTCGATCGTCGACACCATCAACGGCGAGCCGCTGGAAGCGAGCAAGAACAAGGTCCTGTTCGAGAACCTGACCGCGCTGTTCCCGCGCAAGCGCTTCACCCTGGAGCGCGGCAACGGTTCCTCGGAAGACATCTCCGGCCGCATCCTCGACCTGATGGCGCCGCAGGGCAAAGGCCAGCGCGCGCTGATCGTGTCCCCGCCCAAGGCCGGCAAGACCATGCTGATGCAGCAGGTGGCCACCGCGATCACCACCAACCATCCGGACGTGCACCTGATCGTGCTGCTGATCGACGAGCGCCCGGAAGAAGTGACCGAAATGCAGCGCACCGTGCGCGGCGAGGTCATCTCCTCGACCTTCGACGAGCCGGCCGCGCGCCACGTGCAGGTCGCCGAGATGGTGATCGAGCGCGCCAAGCGCCTGGTCGAACACAAGAAGGACGTGGTGATCCTGCTCGACTCGATCACCCGCCTGGCCCGCGCCTACAACAACGTGGTGCCGTCCTCCGGCAAGGTGCTCAGCGGCGGCGTCGACGCCAACGCCCTGCACCGCCCGAAGCGCTTCTTCGGCGCGGCGCGCAACGTCGAGGAAGGCGGCTCGCTGACCATCATCGCCACCGCGCTGGTGGAGACCGGCAGCAAGATGGACGAGGTGATCTACGAAGAGTTCAAGGGCACCGGCAACAGCGAAGTGCACCTGAACCGCCGCATCGCCGAGAAGCGCGTGTACCCGGCCATCGACATCAACCGCTCCGGCACCCGCCGCGAGGACCTGCTGATCGAGCCGGAACTGCTGCAGAAGATCTGGATCCTGCGCAAGCTGCTGCATCCGATGGACGAGATCGCGGCGATGGAATTCCTGCTGGACAAGATGAAGAACACCAAGTCCAACGACGAGTTCTTCGGTTCGATGAAGCGGTAATCCATCGGAAACCGCTTGAAAACAGGGCCTTCGGACCACCGGGGGCCCTGTTCGTATCGGGATAGCGAGGAGCCGGGATTGGCGGTCCGACCACCGGGTTTGACCACCAACCTTGACCACCAGACAGCTCAAGAACCCCTTGACCGTGAGGACAGGGGATTGAGCAAGAGACATTACCTACAGCAGCTGGGCCAGTCTTGGTACGTCCGTATCAAGGTGCCTGCCGCGCTACGCGGCAGGGTCGGGAACACACACATCCGACGTGCCCTGCATACCCGCGACCTTGACGAAGCGAACCGCCGGAAGTGGCCGGTCCTTGCTCAAGTACGCGCCTATCTCGACTCGCTTGAGAGCGGGACACCTGCCCTCCTCTCCCTTCATGTGCCGGGCGGGATTCGCGGAATGCCCGCCCCAGTTCCACAGACGGCGGCACACTTCTGCCTGAGGCCGACTACGGGCCTAGATGCGCTGTCCGAGGACTGGGCCATGACCAGTCCCGTCAAGACCGTCCAGTTCCAGCGCAGACAGACCTACAAGGAACTGCGCAGCTATCTTGGCGGAGACCTCGACCCAAACAATGTCACAGCCGCTCTGGCAGCCGCCTACGTGGACGAGCGGCTACTCAAGTCCTCTGATAGCCCAAGTACCCGGAGGCGGAAGCTGAGTGCTCTGGGTGCGTTCTGGGAGTGGATGGCTATACGCTGCTACACGCCCAAGGGAATGAATCCTTGGAAGGGCTTTCGTCTAGGCAAGAACGAAAGTGACCGGACCAAGCCCAAGAAGCGCCCATACACCATGCCTGAACTGGTTGCTCTGTTTTCAGGCAACCCGACCTATCCGGCACTACGAGAAGTCATGGTACTCGGCCTCTACACGGGTGCCCGCATCGACGAAATCTGTTCGCTGGCCCAAGGCGACATCCGCTTTGAAGGCGGTATTGCGTACATGCAAATCGTCAAGAGCAAGACGAATGCAGGTGCCCGCACACTTGCTATCGCGCACCCTATCCCGCTTGCAGTCCTGAAGAAACGACACCGGAGAAAAGGCCCTGCCACTGCGCAGCTCTTCCACGAACTGAAGGGCGGCGGCTACGACAAAAAGCTCTCATGGCATGTTGGACAAGCCTTCCGCTATCACCGGAATGGACGCGGCCTTACGGGAGCAACCGACTTCCACTCCCTACGCCGCACCTTCATCACCCGCCTTGAGAACCTTGGCGTTGACCAAGTTCACATTGCACGCTACGTCGGCCATTCGCTTCCGACTCTGGCGTTTCAGGTCTATAGCGGCGGAGCCACCGATGCCACGCAAGCAGCGACTGGCCGCGCGATAGGCTATCCGCATGAAGTGGAGAAGGCGGCAGCTTCTTTCATAGAACAATAAAGTTGCCCGCCTTCAAACTTTTTGTTTTGTGACGTCTGTCACATGGATTTTGGATATCACTAATTTCCCCAGCACTAACTAGTAGGCAGGCATTGAAAAGCTGCTTACTGCCGAGGCTAGACCCGCAGACCGACCGCTCCCAATAAAGGAGAGAAATATCCAAAACACGCTAATAATTTAGGAGAGAAACATGTACATCACTGAAAGGATTGCCAACTACTCGCGCTATCGTGGCGCCATCGAGGTCAAGCGGGACACCTTGCCTCAACACCACACCGATGAATTATTCGATGGGAACACGAACGAGGCTCCAGCCCATAGCACCTCTAGTGTTCAGCTATATGGCGCTTGGAAGGAATTCTTGGGTTCTGCCTCCCCTTATGCCTATATGTGGACGCACTCATACATGCATCCATACAGCGATGCGAGAGCTATTGATGGCTTATGGGACTGCACAAAGCACATCAATCGTTCAATCTGGGGGCCTAGATGGAAGAAAAAAGGCAATGGAATTCACGCCACCATTGTCGCGGAACGACACAAACGAAGCCACGAGTTGCGCGGCCGCCTTCACTTCCATGTTCTTGTTCAGAAGCCAGACGCCGACCTAAGTGACGAGCGGTTCACTGCCATAGTGAACGAAGCGGCCCTATGGCTTCGTGATGACTTCAATAGGCCGATGTCTGCTCTAGACCGTATCGATGTGCGGAAAGTATATGATGCCGACGGATTGGCGAATTACCTTACGAAAGACCTGCAAACGATTCACTGGCCGAATGGAGACAACATCTTTTTCCTGCGACCGAAGGGAGCGGAAGGAATAGTTTTTCGCCTGAAGAGCAATGCGGAACTCAGCTCCTTCCACTGAGTCTGCCTTACGCACAGGATTCGGACTATTTGATTGGAAGCCAGACTACTTCCCAACGAAGCCCCAGAAGTAAGCGGCGCGTTAATTTCATTCGGTATCCAACGCCTCGCGTGCTCGGGCGACCATGATGTCGCATAGTTCCTTGGTGTCAGGGAACTCGCGGGACATCCAACTCGCGGGGACATAGACGTGATTGTGGTTGCTGGCAACGGCTGTCCCGTCGTATGCAGCGCACAGGAGAACATTTTGCTCGCCAGCCATCGCAGCAGGCACGAATACCTCTCCGGTTTCCTCTGACACACCGAGCGTCCGCTTCCAAGCTGGAATGCGTTTCCCATCTTGTTGTTTGTACTCAATCCATTTCATCGATTCATTACCTTAGAGACGGGTTGGTTACGTTGCTCCTCGGAGCTATGTACTTTCGATGGACTGACGCTCATTAGCACTAGGATTCGCCAATATTGCTGGCAATCCGGCGCGCAAACTAGTGCGCACCTCGCTGATTCGCAGCTTAAGAAGAAGTCCTTCCGCTGGGTGCATCTGACACAGTCGGCTAACCCTTCCGGAGACGCTATTCAAAGCTTTTTGCAGTCCTTCTATATTGCCAAGTTTCAGACGCTGCTCCAATTGATATACAGCGGCACGGATAGCCTTTCTCTCTGCTGCTGGGATGGCGGGGTGACGATTAGTGACCAGCTTGGTGACTCGCATCGCGGTGTTGGCGCGCTGAATCTCTTGCTTCTTCCGCTTTGGTTTGTACCCAGCCCTTCCCATCATGGCGTATATGTCGGCAATGCATCTACTGAGGTCCTGTTTTGACAGGGGCTTCTTAGATGAGACTGCGACATCATCTACGTAACGTGAGTACCGTATTCCTTTCGTTTGAAGGCGCTCATACAAGGCATGTTCTTCTTGCCAGAACGCAAGGTTGGCTAGGTGTGAACTTGTGCACGCCCCCTGAGGCAGCGTTGCATCTTTGGTAGTTAGGAGTGTTAGAAGTCTTGCCACCTCCGGGGAGAACCCGAAGAATTCACTCCAGATTCTCTCAACCAGTGTCGCAGTTGTGCTAGGGAAGAAGTTGGAAATATCTTCGCACAGGACAAGCGCGGAGCCAGAATGTAGTGCTGCGTTCATGCGCGAATCGCGGCCTTTCAGGCTGCCTGTCAAGTAGTCCGGAAAAATGACCTTATCGAGCAGTCTTTCTTTGATGCGCTTCTGAATACCCTTCAATGGCTCTAGCGCATCGAACGGCTGCCGAATGGAGCCATCTGGCTTCACTACGGCCTTGGCGAGCCTGTAGCTCGAACTAGCAACTTTGGCTACGTCTTCCAGAACTTGTTGAGGAACCCCCAGAACAAGGGACAGCTTACCCAGCGACCATATCGGTCTATACGGATAGCGAGGGGGCTTCTGTGGGCGCTTCATTCAGCAACTCCAATGCGGTCATCGCCAACTGCCCAGCCAAATCTTTGTTGATTCCTGCCAACTCACCCTTATCAGCCCCCAAGAAGAAGAGAATTTCTATGGGAATTCGCAATCCTTCCGCAATCTTGGTGATAGTGGACAGCGTAGGGTCACGCTTCTTTGAATTCTCAAGCATTGAAAGATAGGAAATGGAACAGCCAGCTAGTCGGGCAAGTTCAGCCTGACTTAGCTGGCGCCGTGTGCGACACATCTGTATCGCGCTGCCAATGTTCATAGCAATACTCCAAAACATGAAAGGCTTGTTGCGCCTTATCGTCTCCATCCAGTCACTTCATCAAGTCAGAGATGTTCGTCACGAGGCGAAGCACGTCTGCGATGAGTGTCAGAACGCGAAGCCCCCAGTCTTTCGAGGGTTTTGCATCTGAACAATCACAACCCTTTTCCAGCGCTGTGATTACTACTTCGATTTCGGCAATGACGCTTGCGTCGAGTTGGCTTTGGTATGCATCGCGAAGCTCCTTGAGCATCTTGATGCTGTTCTCTTTAGTCTTGGTGTCCATGTTGGACAGTTCTCCTTCACCGGGCACGTCGCCCGCCGTCATTAGCAAAGTGGCCGGAAGGAGCCAACTCGACGCAACAAGCCAATCACCATTAGGACGCTCAGGACTGCCGCCGTCACCAGCCGTCATCCTTCACACCTCGCCCTAAGCCTTAAGGCCGGAACGTGTGTGGCGTCGCTAGCCCTACCAATGGAACGTAAGGCGACCCTGCTTTCGCGGAGCCGATTAGCTAGCCCTTGCTACTGAACTTGAAGAAGTACCACCACCGCAGAGAACTCAACCGAGCGGTATCACTCGGCCTGAAGCCACTCTAGTAGTTGCCCCGACTGAAGTCAAGTATTTTTTCACTGTCAGTGAATATCACGCGATGGCAGTCTGAAGACATGTCGCGCCCAACTGGCGCGAGGGGGGCGAGTCATCCAATCACTTGTTCCACTTTGTATAGCCATTGGGACGCCCTCAATGGCGTTCCAAAAGTCACTCCAAAATGATAGCATCTCAATCTCTTAGAAGATTTGAGACGGGCGAATGGCTAAGGTCGGCTACGGAAGGGTTTCGTCGCAGGGGCAGTCGCTGGATGTGCAGCTTGAGAAGCTGGCAAAGGCCGGCTGCACCAAGGTGTACCGGGAGAAGCGTTCGGGCAGGCAGGCAGACAACCGCCCGGAGCTTCAGGCGGCCCTTGAGTACGTCCGGGAGGGGGATGTGCTGGTCGTGAGCCGCCTCGACCGCATCGCAAGGAGTGTCATTGATTTGGCGAAGATTGCCGACTTGCTGAAGCGGAAGGGCGTCAGCTTGCAGGTGCTGGACCAAGGGTTGGACACATCGACCTCCGAGGGGAAGTTGATGTTCAATTTGCTTGGTGCGTTCGCTGAGTTTGAAGCGGACATTCGTGCCGAACGCCAAGCAGATGGCATCGCGCTGGCAAAGCGGAAGGGCGTCAAGTTCGGCCGCAAGAAGGCATTGACCGAGGCTCAGGAAGAGCGAATCCGCAAGATGCGAGAAGAAGAGCACTTCAGCATCGAGCAATTGGCCGAGCGATTCGGAATCAGCCGCAGTAGCGTGTATCGGGCATTGCAGTCCGGCCATACAGACTAAGCGTTAGGCGTCACCTCTCGTGCCGAAGCCTTTGGCCGGTCTCGGGCACAACCTGACTCGGTACAAGTCGTGTGCCTCATGGAAGGGGGGGCGGAGACCAGTCCCAAGCCATGAGACGAGCAAAGTGCATATCGTGCTGCCAAGGGCCGGATGGCATAGCATGCGCACAGAACTTACGCTTAACCGCCCCCAAGCCACATATCCGAAGCCCAAACGAATGAGCAACGTACATATCAAACGCGTTGTAGAGAACATTAGAAGTGGGACGACGATATACACGCCCGTCATCGAGCTAGTTGTCAATGCGATACAGGCAATTGAGGCGGCGAATCGTCAGGCGGACGGACTTGTCAGTGTCACCGTCGTTCGGTCGCCTCAGCTGGAGATGGACAGCGGCGACGGACCCATCCCTCCCGTTGAGTCCTTCGTCGTGGAAGACAACGGGGTTGGCTTCGACACATTGAACCGTGACGCCTTCGATACGCTCTATACCGACAACAAGGTTTCTTTGGGAGGGAAAGGCTTCGGTCGCTTCACGTGCCTGAAGTACTTCGAGAACGTCGCTGTCGACAGCATCTTCTTTGAAGGCGACTCCTTCAAAAGAAGAGAGTTTTCAATGGGCAAGGGAACAGAAATCATTGTCGATGAGGAAGTGAAATCCACTGCTCGCACGTCGACGGGAACAATCATTCGGCTGGAGTCTGCCAAGAAGGCAGGTCTAGATAAGAAGCTATCCACCATCGCTCGCGCCTTAGTTGAAAAGCTACTCCCCTACTTCATTGCCGAGGACTACGTCTGTCCACGCATCCTGCTGAAAGAAGCCGATGGTGCAGAAGAATTTATCCTTAATGACTACGTAAATAAGCAATCTTCCGTCATCAACGAGGTCGGCCTGAGCGAGCGAGATTTCTCACTTGAGGCGAACGGACAGGTCCATCAGTTTCGCATTCGAATCTTCAAGTTCTTCTCTCCTCGGAACGCCAAGAGCAAAATAAGCTTAGTCGCTCACAATCGTGAGGTGACTGAGACACCAACTCAGGCTTACATCCCTGAATTCTCGGAGGACTTCTACGAAGCAAGAGAGGATGCTCCTGAGTCCGGCAGAAACTACGTAATTAAGACCTACGTTTTCGGCGATTACCTTAATGACAACGTGTCTCTGGAGCGTGGTGGATTCGAGTTCCAGAAGGAAATCGACGCGCTTCTTGGGCTATCGCAGTCTCAGATTGAAGCGAAAGCTGCAGAGCTGACGAAGGCTGCAATCTTTACCGAGGTCCAGTCGAGACAGGAAAGGAAGGTCGCGCAAATTGAAGCGTACGTTGAGCGAGAAGCTCCGTGGCACAAGGCCATCCTGACTCGTGTAGATTTCAATCGATTTCCTTACAACCCTTCTAGTGAGCAGATTGAGTCAATTCTGCAAGAGGAGAAGTTCAAGGACGAATCCGAAATACGCCGCGACGTAAGTAGGATACTTCAGGGCACCAGCGTCGATAGCTTTGGGCCTGACGTATCAGAGATTGTGGAGAGGATTTCAGAGACGAGCAGGAACGACCTTGTCCACTATGTCGCACTACGAAAGAACGTGCTAGCTCTCTTCGAGAAAAGTCTTGAGCTGAACGCGAAAGGCAAGTACGAAAAGGAGGACTTCGTCCATGACATCATATTTCCGCGCAAGAAGGACAGCGAAGTGGTTTCGTACGATGAGCACAATCTTTGGCTCATCGACGAACGCCTTACGTTCACGCGTTATTTGGCATCAGATTTGCCGCTCGATGGCGGTCTGACGGAGCGGCCGGATATCATCTCTTTCGACCATCCGTTCGCCTATCGTGGCGACAATGAACCTAGCAATCCGGTCACAATTTTTGAGTTTAAGAGGCCTCAGCGAGATGATTTTGCAAATCCATCGTCCAAGGAGGACCCGGTTGACCAGATTATCCGCTACGTGAATAGTATCGCGGATGGGAAATTCACCACGCCTCAGGGGCGCAATATCCTGATTGGCGATAACACCCCGTTCTATGGATACGTGGTCTGCGATTTGAATGAGAAGGTCAAGAAATGGTTGAAGCGCGAGAAGAATTTTAAGGTGATGCCAGATGGACTTGGTTGGTTCAATTGGTATGACCAGATTAATCTTTACATCGAAGTGCTCAGCTGGGATAAGGTGCTGAGAGACGCGGGCATGCGGAACAGGATGTTCTTCCACAAGTTGGGGCTGTAGCTGCAAACACAAAGTCAGCCTCGGCCATAAGCGCTATGGCTTAGGCGCGCCCTTCTTTTTGGCCTTCAGTTCGGCAGCCAGCTTCCGTTGTTCGGCAGGGGTCATACTCGCTGCCGCAAAAATGATGTCTGCAAGCACATCATTGTCGGCTAGCAGATAGGCCAATGGAACGCCAAGCTCCTTCGCGAGCTTGCTTGCTGTTGCGAAGTCGGGTTCCGAAGTCCCCAACTCGTATCGTGTAATCCTGCTGGACACGACTTCCTCCGAGAGGCCAATTCGCCTACCAAGCTCACGCTGGGAGATGCCCAAAGCCAAACGCGCCTCCTTCAGGCGCTTGGCGAACATGCTGCGGAGATTGGGAGACAACATAGGCCGTGGAAGAGTAGTCCTGTAGCACCCTACAGGATGGCTTCCTTGGCTTATCTTGTATGCTACATTAAATGTAGCAAATGGGGCGCAATGGACTTAGTTGCTCCTGTGTGAGCGGGTAGCGCCACTTCGCCGGAGAGCCTTGTACGGCAAGGCTCGCGAGGGGAGTTGCCGTCTTTAAGGTGCAAGTGAGTTAGTCGGTGGCGCCTATGGCGTGTTGTACGAAATTGCCAACCACAGGGGGGATAGATGAGTCAGCACATGGAGCCTAGCGGAACTTCCGCTCAGCCCGGAGTTCTGCCCGAGCACATCCGGCAGAACTTGAAGAAGTACCGCCAGCATGCCGAGCGCATCACTTGCCTCGAATGCGGCTACGTAGGTCCGATGGGCATCAAGGCACGCATCAAACCTTGGTATGCCACTTGGTGGGGAAGCATCCTGCTGGCCGCGATTGCGGCAAGCATTGCCTCTGTCCTGTTTGGCGGTGTCGGGATGATGGCCGCTGTCATCGTGGGCGGTTTGGTAAGCGCTCTGGCGCTCTCGGGCAGCCGAGACATCCATTCCTGCCCAAATTGCGAAGCCGACCTGCAACGGCGCTGAGTGGCGCTGGCGACTGGCATTTCCCTTACCAACATCCAATGAGGAGCCTCATGCGCGCCTTCCGCTCGCTTTGCATTGCCATCGTTCTGTTCTCGCTAGCCGGTTGCAACCAGCTCGCCTCTATGGTCGGTCCCAGCGAACTGGTGTCATTCGGCTACGTTCGACCTGTTTCATGCGAGCGGCGAGGCCCCATCAGCTACAACTGCGTGATGAGGAACTACCTCAATGAGCTGCGTGAAGCGAACATGGAGTGTGCTGGCTTCGATGCGCAGGGGCGCATAGTGGGAACTTCAAAGCGTGTGCATGCGCTGTGGGGTGCCACGATGCAGCCAAGCGAAGAGCGAATCGCAACCGTCTTCTATGAAGAGGGGGCTGCAACGCTGGTCTGTGTTGATGTGAGGGACAGCATCCCACCTTACAGGCGGATGCGCGAACTGGTCTCCGACCCGAAGGCGAAGGACATCACGTCCGTTCTGTCCCTCTGACCAACCCAGCAAGAATGAAGGCGAATCGCAATGGCAACGTATGAAGTGAAGATGGGCCGTCCCGGTGGCGGCAGCGGCACGTTCGTGGTGACGGTCCACGCCAGCACTCCGGACCAAGCCCGACGCACCGCCGAAGCCCAGAACCCCGGTTACAAGGCGCAGTCCGTCTATCGCCTGCCGTACTCGAATTGACCTGACACAAGGACGAGACAATGCTAAATCGAATTGTATTGGTAGCGGCTCTGGTGCTGTGTCCGCTGGCATCACAGGCTCAAGTCACCCCGCTGGTGGTCAGTGGGCACTGGGAGTATCGCGACGCATCGCAGAAGGAGACGGATGAAGGGGTGAGCCTTTGCTTCCGGCTGGACACTGCATCGACGGCACGGAGTTCCCAGCTACGCCAGTTCGGCGGTGCCCTGTGCGTGTCCAATCCCGCCGAGGGTGCAAAGCTGCTTGGCATTGCCCAAGGGCCGCATCGGACCGGATGCGGCTACAACGCCAAGGGAGAGGCGGCCGTGGTCCTGTCGGGCTTGCGAGTGCTGCCCGAAGACGAAATGTACGATGAGCGGCTGGAAGCCCGTCTGGCGGACGTGAAAGCCAAGCGAACCACGTCGCCGCTGACTTCGGATTGCGGCAACAAGGAGCCGGTGGTCACTGCGGGCTTCAAGAGCATCTACGATGCCATCGCGGCCCTGAAGGTGCATTCGGACTACGCCAGTCTGTCGGTATCGGACTTCGTGCGTGTGGATGCCGCTAGTGGTCTTGCCGAGTTGGACGCCAGTACGCAGATGTTCTTGCCGCCGGGTTCGACCGATACGCTGGTCATGTACACCGAGAACAATGCGGGCACGCCCTTCCTGACCGTGGAGCGCTTTGATGGCCGGCAATGGCGGGATGTCAGTGCAGCGACCCTGCCCGGATACGCTAACAGGAATGGCACCAACTACTACCTTGATGTAGCTGGCAGCGCGGTGAAGGTGCGAAGCCTTCCGACAAAGAAGGCTTGGCGCTACAGCGGTGGACGGTTTGTTCCGGAGAACTGACCGTATAGAGCCTGCCCCCTCCTTCCCCCCAGACTTTGCACTCCGACATTGACCACCAAGCCCATGTTCCTCGTACGCCACCAATTGCCCTGACCGCAGGCAATGAACACCTTCAATTACCGTAGAACACCGTAAAAACAGGGTTTTTGACTGTCTGGGAAGATGTAAATCCTCGAAGAAGCTCATCCGCACCCGATGGTGGAAATCGTCGCAATAGGGTTCCTGCTGGACAAGATGAAGAACACCAAGTCCAACGACGAGTTCTTCGGTTCGATGAAGCGCTGATCCAGCGCCGGCTCGACCCACGAACGCCCCGCTTCGGCGGGGCGTTCGCGTTTCGGCGGCGGCATTGCGCTGCCCGCTGCCGTACTGCCGGAAGGTCCGACGGTCTTTCGACGTGACCATGGGTCAGATGGGCGCCATTCGCCCCACCGCATCCGCCCCCATGCCCGCCACCGGCAACATCGCCATCAGCAAGGTCGCCCCGGTCACCCTCGGCTTCTGGGTGATGAAGAGTTGCGCCACCACCCTGGGCGAGACCGGCGGCGACCTGCTGTCGATGACCCTGGACATCGGCTATGCGCTGAGCAGCGCGCTGCTGCTCGCGGTGTTCCTGGTCTCGCTGTGGGCGCAGCTGCGCTCGCGCAACTTCCAGCCGTGGCGCTACTGGTGGGTGATCCTGACCACCAGTACCGCCGGCACCACGCTGTCGGACTACATGGACCGCAGCCTGGGCCTGGGCTACGCGCAGGGGGCACTGCTGCTCGGCGGCCTGCTGGCCGCCGTGCTGGCGACCTGGTGGCGATGCGAACGCAGCCTGTCGGTCGCGCGGATCGGCAGCGGTCGCGCCGAGGCCTTCTACTGGCTGGCGATCCTGGTCTCCAACACGCTGGGCACCGCGCTGGGCGATTACCTGGCCGACAGTTCGGGACTGGGCTTCGCCGGCGGCGCGCTGCTGATCGCGGCGCTGCTGGCGGCGATCGCCCTCGCCTATGCATTCACCCGCGTCTCGCGCACGGCGCTGTTCTGGGCGGCATTCGTGCTGACCCGCCCGTTCGGTGCCACGCTCGGCGATCTGTTGACCAAGCCGAACGCGAAGGGCGGACTGGACCTGGGCACCGTCGGCGCCTCGCTGATACTGGCCGGCATCCTGGTCGCGGTGCTGTACGCCAGCACCCGTCCTCGCGCGATCGACGCGACGAACGACTGAGCCGCGACACGGCAGGACGCGACGCAGACCGCGGCCAGCACCAGCGCTGGCCGCGCCCAGCGGCGCTCAGCCGCCCTGCTGCAGCGGCGTCAGCAGGCGCGGGCCGTTGTTGTCGACCATGTACACGCCGTTGGCCGGCAGCGTGTCGGGCGAGAACCCCGCCGCGTCGTCGCCGGTGACCCACGGCGCCCGTTCGCGCGGGCCGGGGATGTAACTGATCCAGTGGCCGTAACTGTCGGGCATGCCTTCGTTCGGCTGGCCGCGGAGCGAAAAGTTCACCGGCACGCGAACCGACCAGAATGGCGCCGCCACGTCCTTGCCTTCGCTGGGCGGACGGAACGTCCACTTGCGCGCCGCCGCCAAGGCGCTGTTGCCGAGCAGCGCGCGCAGCTTCTTCATCTCGCCCTCGGAGGCCACGACGCGCAGGTTGACCTGCTCGACCGCCGCGTCGGCGACGGTACCGTCGCGCGCCACCTTCAGCACCAGATAGACCGAGCCTGCGACGCCGGCGCGATACGCCGCTTCCGGGTAGGGGGGTGGCGACAGCCGCAGCGAGGTCACCGCGTGCCGATCGCTGGGATCGTAGGTGGTGAAGCTGGCATGGCGGATCTCCACCTGGTAGGCGTCGTCCTGCAGGCGCTTGGCCACGATGCGCAGCGTCATCGGCGTGCGCGCCGACACTGCCTTGCCCTCGCGCAACGCCGGCTCGAACTTCCATTGCATCGCCGTATTGCGCACGAAAGCGACCACCCCCGTGGGCAGTTCGGCCTCCTGATCGATGGCCAGCGCCGACACCGCGCCATCGGGCTCGATATCGATCTTGCCGGTCACCAGCATGCTGCTTTCGGCCTGCTTGCGCACCGCGCCGGGCCCGGTGCCGGTCGCGAAGGCGCTGGCGGCCAGCAACAACAGCAACAGGCCGGACCACGACCACGGCGACATCCCTGATCTGCGATGCATCGCGCTTCCTTGCAAGTGATGAGGCGCCGATTACAGCGCAGCTGGCGGATGCAAGCAAGTCAGGCCAGGCGCAGCGACTCCGGGTACGGCGGCGCATCCGGATAATCGTCCTCGCGCAGCCGCGCCTGCAGATCGCGCCACCACTGCGGATCGAACAGTTCGCCATGGGCGCGCCTGACCGCCTCCAGCGAGGCGGCGGGCAAGCCCATGAACATGCCGAAGCGCTCCGGGAAGACGTCGCGCGCATCGACGTGGAACCACGGTTCGGCGGACATCGCCTCTTCGTCGTTGCGCGGCTGCGGCCAGTCGCGGAAGGTGCAGTCGGTGACCAGGCACAGTTCGTCGTAGTCGTAGAACACCGCGCGCCCCTGCCGCGACACGCCGAAGTTCTTCAGCAGCATGTCGCCGGGGAAGATGTTGTTGCGCGCCATGTCCTTGATCGCCTGCGCGTAGTCCAGCGCCGCTTCGCGCGCCGCCTCGGCGGTCTGCTCGCGCAGATACAGGTTCAGCGGGCGCAGCCGCCGCTGCACGTAGCACAGCTCGAAGATCAGATCGTCGCCGTCCACGCGCAGACTGCGCGCGCAGCCCTGCAACAGTTCGTCGAGCAGGGCCGGGGCGAACCGCGCGCGCGGGAAGCGCAACGATCGGTACGGCTGCGCGTCGAGCAAGCGACCGACGCGGTCCAGGTTGAACACCAGCGCGTACTTGTCCTCGACCTGCTCGCGGCTCATCGTCTTCGGATAGGCGAAGCGGTCGCGGATCAGCTTGAACACCAGTGGATAGCTGGGCAGGGTGAACACCGCCATGACCATGCCGGGCGTGCCCTCGGCGTGCACCAACTGCTCGTTGGGTTGCGCCTGGAAATGGCGGAAGAAGGTGCGGAAGCGTTCGGTCTTGCCCTGCTTGGCGCGGCCGAGCATGGTGTACAGCTCGTCGATCGGCTTGTGCGGCAGCAGGCTGCGCAGGAACACCACCGCGTCGCCGACGGTGGGCAGGTCGGCCTGGAAGTAGCTGCGCGAGATGCCGAACAACTGCGCCACGTCGTTGCGCTTGGTCAGCACCGCCTCGGCACGCAGCCCCTGCGCGTCGTTGACCAGCGCGATCACGCACGGCGAGAAGCGGTGCTCGCCGAACACGCGGCCGACCAAGTAGGCGCGGCGCTCGCGGTAGAACACCGTCTCCAGCAGTTCGATGCCGCGCACCGGGTTCTCGCCCCAGTGCGCCAGGTCGTCCTGCAGGCGCACCGCGATGGCCGCGGCGCAGCGCGTGCGGTGCGCGTAGGGCACGTCGAACGGATAGTCGCCGAGCACGCGCATGAACGCGTCCACCGGCCGCGTCTCGGAGACCGCGTAGTTGTGCCGCGCTACCGGATGGGTGATCGCGTCGGTCGGCTCGATGTCCAGCGCCACGAACTCGATCCGCGTATCCACGCCCTGGGTGCGGAAGAAGCGCCGGGTCAGGGTGTTGTAGAAGGTCTTGTACAGCTCCTGGTCGATCAGCCCGTGCAGTTGCGCGGCGAAAGCGTCGCGGACCTGCGCCCACAGCACGCGATCGGCGGCCTGGCCGAGCAGCAATCCGCGCAGGCGCAGCATGCACTCGCCGATGCACTGGTCGTACAGCGCGATGCGCTCGACCGCGTCGTTGCGCGCGGCGTTCCAGTCGCGGCTCTCGAAGCGGCGGCGGGCGCGGCGGCTGATCTGCGCGAAGCGCGCATGGTAGTCCTCGAACGCGTCGCGGATGGTCCGCGCCACGGCGTCGGCGCGGGGTTCGGCGGGAATGGGCGGCGCGGGCGTGTCGGTCATGGCCGCAGTCTACCCGCGGCTGCGGCGACGCCTGGGCGCGACCGCCGCCTCAGGCGCCTGCGTGTGCTGCCGGTGCTCCTCGGCCTGCGCGCGCAGCCAGTCGCGGAACGCCAGGAAACCGCCATGCGTCGCCGAGCGCTGCGGATACACCAGGTAGTGCGCCCAGCTCGCCTTCACCCGGTGCGGCGACAGCGACACCAGCTGGCCGGCATCGAGCATCAGCCGCGCGCGGGTGATGCGGCCCAGGGCCACGCCGACGCCGTCCAGGGCCGCGCGATGGTGCGACTCGGAATCGTCGAACACCGCCACGTAGCGCGCCGGCGGCGTGCCGCCGGCGGCCGCGAACCAGCGCTCCCATTCGCCGTCCGGATCGCCGATCAGCGGCCACTGCGCCAGCGGCATGCGCTTGCGCGCGCCCATCCGCGCGATCAGCGCCGGGCTGGCCATCGGCACCAGCCATTCGTCGAACAACGCCTCGACCGCCACACCTGGCCACTGTCCGCTGCCGATCCGCAACGACGCGTCGATCTGCGGCTGGCGCTCGAAATCGACCAGGCGCTGGTCGGACAGCAGATTGATCTCGATCTGCGGATGCCGCGCCAGGAAATCGCCCAGGCGCGGCACCAGCCAGGCCGATGCCATCGACGGGGTCAGGCTGATCGTCAGCACATCGTCGCGGCGCGCGGCGAACGGTTGCAGCGCCTCGCCGATCGCATCCAGATGCGGCCCGATGCGCTCGAGCAGGCGCCGTCCATCCGCGGTCGGGGTGACCCCGCGCGCGTGCCGGTCGAGCAACCGGTAGCCCAGGCGCTGTTCCAGCGTGCGCATCTGGTGGCTCAGCGCGCTGACGGTGAGGTGCATCGCGGTCGCCGCGCGCGACAGATTGCCGAGCCTGGCGACGCTGACGAAACCTTGCAGCGCATGCAGCGGAGGGCGTGCCATGTTGAATCCTGTTCAAGTCTGGCTTGCGGAATGATCGCTTTTTCAGGCCTCAGCTTGCGCCTATCGTCGATTCCACTCAAGCCAGGAGCACGACGATGAGCCTCTACAGCGACTTGCTGTTCCACCACGGGCACATCGCCAACGCCGAGTTGGCGCGGTCGTTGGCGGCAGCGCCCCCCGGAGCGGAAGGGCCCGGATCCGCAGCGCAGGCGCCCGCCACCGGCGCGCTGCCGGCCACGCCCGACCAGCGGGCTTCGACGGCGGGCGGGCGCGGTCGTTCGGCGCTGCTGCGGGCGATGACCGCGCTCTCGCCGTTTCGCTGACCCGGCGCAGGCGCACGCCTGCGCCGCGCCTGCACATGCCTGGCGGCTTGCACTGCCGGCCAGTCGCGCCGCGGCACTGCAGCCGCGCGCAACCGCTCGGCGAACGACTCAGGCCAGCCGGCGGCGGCGTTCCAGTTCGGCGTCGGTCGGCTGCTCGAATTCGAACGAGCCGGTGACGATGGCGCCGGCACGAACGTACCGGTTGACGACGACGCCGGACGCGGACGCCGTCGAGGCGAGCAGCCGGAAGGCGCCGTGGAAGGTGCCGCCGAACAGGCGCTTGCCGGTGCCGAGCACCAGCGGGAAGCACGACACGTTGAGTTCGTCGACCAGGTCGTTGTCGAACAGGGTCTTCAGGAAGTCGGTCGAGCCCTGGGTCAGCAGGTCCGGACCGTCCTCGCGCTTCAGTTGCCGGACCGCGGCGACCGCGTCGGGACGCAGCGCGTGGCTGTTCTGCCAGGCGAGCTCCAGCGCCGGATTGCGGGTCGCGACGTACTTATTGATCCGGTCGAACATCGGGCCGATCGGATCGTCCGCGCCGACATACGGCCAATGCGCGGCGAAGATGTCGTAGGTCTTGCGCCCGAGCAGCAGGTCGAAGGGCCGGGCGAACATCTCGCCCACCGCGCCTTCCAGCGTCGGGTCGAAATACGGGGCGGCCCAGCCGCCGTGCCTGAAACCGCCGATCGGGTCCTCGTCCGGCCCGCCCGGGCCCTGCATGACGCCATCGAGACTGACGAACGCGCCCACCACGATCTTTCTCATCCCGTGCTCCTTCGGTGCATGGCCACGCGCGGCCAACGCTACTCGATCACGACGTTCCAGGACGCCGCGTCTCGACAGGCACACAGGATATTTCTCGGAATGCGCGGCGCGGGGCGCGCCACCGCCAACGGGGACAGGCCAACAATGGCCCGTCCCCGTGCGTCCGCGTCAGGCCGACAGCGTCGCCAGCGCGGCGTTGAACGTCGCGCTCGGCCGCATCGACTTGCCGACCACCTCCAGGTTCGGGCGGTAGTAGCCCTGGATATCGACCGGCTTGCCCTGCACGCCGTTGAGCTCGGCGACGATCGCCGTCTCGTGCTCGGCCAACTGCCTGGCCAGCGGCGCGAAGCGCGCCTTCAGCGCCGCGTCCTCGTCCTGCGCGGCCAGCGCCTGCGCCCAGTACAGGGCCAGGTAGAAGTGGCTCCCGCGGTTGTCGAGTTCGCCGACCTTGCGCGAGGGCGACTTGTCGTTGTCCAGGAACTGGCCGTTGGCCTGGTCCAGGGTCTTGGCCAGCACGCCGATCGTCGCGTTACGGTGGCGCTGGCCCAGATGCTCCAGCGACGCGGCCAGGGCCAGGAACTCGCCCAGCGAATCCCAGCGCAGGTAGTTCTCCTCGACGAACTGCTGCACGTGCTTGGGCGCCGAGCCGCCGGCGCCGGTCTCGAACAGGCCGCCGCCGGCCATCAGCGGCACGATCGACAGCATCTTGGCGCTGGTGCCCAGCTCCATGATCGGAAACAGGTCGGTGAGATAGTCGCGCAGCACGTTGCCGGTGACCGAGATGGTGTCCTGGCCCTTGCGGATGCGCTCGAGCGAGAACCGGGTGGCCTCCACCGGCGTCAGGATGCGGATGTCCAGGCCCTGGGTGTCGTGATCCTGCAGGTAGCGCTCCACCTTCTGGATCATCAGCGCATCGTGTGCGCGCTGCGGATCCAGCCAGAACACCGCCGGGGTGGCGCTCAGGCGCGCGCGCTCGACCGCCAGCTTGACCCAGTCCTGGATCGGCGCGTCCTTGGTCTGGCACATGCGCCAGATGTCGCCCGCTTCCACCGCATGCTCCAGCAGCACCTTGCCGCCGCCATCGGTGACGCGCACGGCGCCGTCACTGGCGATCTGGAAGGTCTTGTCGTGCGAACCGTATTCCTCTGCCTTCTGCGCCATCAGGCCGACGTTGGGCACGCTGCCCATCGTCGCCGGATCGAACGCGCCATGCTGCTTGCAGTCCTCGATCACCGCCTGGTACACGCCGGCGTAGCAGCGGTCCGGGATCAGCGCCTTGGTGTCCTGCAGCTTGCCCTCGGCATTCCACATCTTGCCCGAGTCGCGGATCATCGCCGGCATCGACGCATCGACGATCACGTCGCTGGGCACGTGCAGGTTGGTGATGCCCTTGTCCGAATTGACCATCGCCAACGCCGGACGCTGCGCGTACACCGCCTGCAGATCGGCCTCGATCTGCGCGCGCTGCGCTTCCGGCAGCGTGGCGATGCGCGCGTACAGGTCGCCGATGCCGTTGTTGGGATCGAAGCCGACCTGCTTCAGGGTGTCGGCATGCCTGTCCAGCACGTCCTGGTAGAACGCGCCGACCACCACGCCGAACATGATCGGATCGGAGACCTTCATCATGGTCGCCTTCAGGTGCAGCGAGAACAGCACGCCCTGCTGCCTGGCATCGGCGATCTGCGCCTGCACGAAGCTGGCCAGCGCGCGCTTGCTCATCACCGCCGCGTCGATGATCTCGCCGGCCTGCACCGCGGTCTTTTCCTTCAGCACGGTGACCGTGCCGTCCTTGCCGACCAGCTCGATCTTCACGCTGCCGGCCTGCTCGATCAGCGCCGAACGCTCGCTGCCGTAGAAATCGCCCGCGTCCATGTGCGCCACGTGCGACTTGGACTCGGCGCTCCATGCGCCCATGCGATGCGGATGCTTGCGTGCGTAGTTCTTCACCGAGGCCGGCGCGCGGCGGTCGGAATTGCCCTCGCGCAGCACCGGGTTGACCGCGCTGCCCTTGACCTTGTCGTAGCGCGCCTTGGCCTCCTTCTGCTTGTCGTCCTTGGGCTCGTCCACGTAGTCCGGCAGCGCGTAGCCCTGCTGCTGCAGCTCCTTGATCGCGGCCTTGAGCTGCGGCACCGAGGCGCTGATGTTGGGCAGCTTGATGATGTTGGCGTCCGGCGTGGTCGCCAGTTCGCCGAGTTCGGCCAGGTCGTCGGCGATGCGCTGGTCCTCGCGCAGGTACTCGGGGAACTGCGAGATCAGCCGGCCGGCCAGCGAGATGTCGCGGGTTTCCACGGCGATGCCGGCGGTACCGGCGAACGCGGCGACGATCGGCAGCAGCGACTGCGTCGCCAGATACGGGGCTTCATCGGTGAGCGTGTACAGGATCTTGGGCGTATTCGACATGAGTGACGTAGGCTCTCTTGCGATTCGGGGAAGGACACGTTGCCGCGAACAAGACTGCGGGTGGCACGGCGCGGACGGCGTGCGGAGTGCAGCGCTTTCGGCGAAGGGAAACCCCTGCGACGGCGATGGCATGACGGCCGCCGATTGTCGCGTTTTCTGCGGGCCGGAGAAAGCGCTTGCATGGAACGGTGGAGATCGCCGCCGCCACGCCGATGCACATGCTCGCGCTGCGTGCGGCACGACGCAGTGGCGATGGCTTGCGTTGGCTCGCAGGACAAATTCCGCCATCGCTTGCGCCACTAGGCGACGCGCCATCCCTGCGCAGGCGTATGGAACTTGCCGCAGCCTAGGTCGCTGCGGCGCACAGCCATCGCAAGCGGAGCGACCCAAGACACGCCATGCGCCAGCGCATGGTGAACGCCGCCGCATGCGGCGCGGCGCGTGCAGTCCTACGCGCTGCACGCATCGGCGCTATGCGCTTCGCGTGTGCAGGCGCGCGGCGTCGCGCATAAAAAAGGGCGCAGCCTCGCGGCTGCGCCCAGCGTACCGCGCCGGCCGGGAGAGAGACGGCGGGCGCGATGCGTGACTGCGGCATCGCCAGCGGCGATGCGGAGGCGTCACTTGACCTCGAATTCCTGCACCGTCCCGGCCGGCTTGCCGTTCACGGTGACTTCGGCCTTGTACTTGCCAGCCGGCCAGCCCTTGGCGTTGGTGAAGGAGATATTGGTGGTTTCCGCGCCGGCGGTGGTCAGCGTCGTGCTCTGCTCGCCGGCGGTCTGGCCGTCCTGGAACAGCAGCTTGGCGCCGACGCTGGTATTGGTGGAGGAGCCCTCGGTCTTGACCGAGACGATGATGGTGTCCTTGCTCGCCAGCGTGGTCAGCGGCGCCACCGTCTTGTCCGCGCCGGCGGTGTTGCCCACCGTCACCGACGCGACCGTCACCTCACCGGCATTGGCCGCGGCAGGCGCGGTCTGGCCCGGATCGGCCGGACCCGGCATCGTTTCGGTCGGCGCGGACGCGGTTGGGTCCGGCGTGGTGGTCTGGCTCTGTTCCTGCTTCTTGCAACCCGCCAACGCCAGCGTGCCGACCAGGGCCAACAGCAGCGGCGAGGTCAACGTCTTGGAATAGGTCTTCATGCAGTAGAGCTCCTTGAAAGAAATATCGGAAGGCGCGTACGTGAAGCCGCCGGATTCGCTAGGCCCGTGCGGGCAGCTTGAGTGTCTGGCCCGGATAGATCTTGTCCGGGTCGTCCAGCACGTCGCGGTTGGCTTCGAAGATGCGGGTCCAGGCGTTGCCGTCGCCGTAATGCAGCTTGGCGATCTTGGACAGGGAATCGCCCTGCTTGACCACGTAGACCTGCTGGACCTGTTCGGCAGTGGTGTCCACGCTCGACTGCACGGCGGAGAAATCCGCCTTCGGCACGACCTCCGCGGTGGTGTCCACCTTGGCGGTGACCGCCGAAAAATCGGCGCGCTTGTCGCTGTTCATCACATGTGACTCCGTGCGTGGATGACGCTGCCACGGTTGCACACGATTTGTTAAAAGGGGATCGCGCAAGCGTGAATGACGCCGCCGCGATTCAGCCGGCGCTACTGGCGCGGATCGCGATGGAAGGCGATCGGGGTGGTCACGTCGGGCGTGGCGCGCCACGGGTTGATGTCCAGGCCGCCGCGACGGGTGTAACGCGCCTCGACCTGCAGGGACTGCGGGCGGCAACGCGTCATCAGGTCGTGGAAGATCTGCTCCACGCACTGCTCGTGGAAGCCGGCGTGCTCGCGGTAGCTGACGATGTAGCGCAGCAGGCCCTCGCGGTCGATGCGGCCGCCGCGGTAGCGCACGCTCAACGTCGCCCAGTCCGGCTGGCCGGTGACCGGGCAGTTGGACTTGAGCAGGTCGCTGCTCAGGGTTTCCTCGACGATGTCGTCGGCCGCGACGATCAGGAACTGCGGGCGCGGCGGGCCGTAGCAGTCGATGGCGATGTCCAGCGCGTCCAGCGACTCGCCGTCGCCGAGCGGATCCACCGGCGGCAGGCCGAACTCCATGGTCACGTCGGCGCCGGCGCGCGCCGACAGGTCGGTGACGATGCAGGCGCGCAGCGCTTCGGCGCTGTTGAAGCGCATCGCGTTGAGCGAGTTGAGGTAAAGCTTGAGCGACTTGGATTCGATCAGCTGCGGCGAGGTGCACGGCACCTGCAAGGTGGCGGTGGCGACGCAGGGCTTGCCGTGCGCGTCCAGCCAGCCCAGTTCGTAGGCATGCCAGCGGTCCAGGCCGAAGAACGGCAGCGACGCGGCGTCCAGCCCGATCTCGGCGCGGCCGCCGGCGCGGGGAATCGGGAACAGCAGCGCGGGGTCGTACTGCGACGGATAGGCGACCTCGCGGCCGAGACTGGAATCCTGGGGGGTGTTCATGGCCGCCAGTTTAGCGGGGGCGGTCTGGCTGGCAGGTGTATGGGGCCGGGATTGGGGAGTCGGGATTGGGGATTCGTAAAAGCGGTGCCCCGCGCGCTGAGGCTCGGCCACTCCATTCGAATCAAGGTGCCAGGGGTGTGGCGCTATCTCCGCGCTAGACAACCGCTTTTACGAATCCCCAATCCCGACTCCCCAATCACCGCTTCATGGACAGATAGTCCAGCGACACCTGCAGCATCGCGCGCAGGCCGACGTCCAGCGCCGTTTCGTCGAGCAGGAACTGCGGCGAGTGGTTGCTCGGCGCGGTCGCCGGGTCGATGCCGGGGCCGGTGGCGCCGACGAAGAAGAACAGCGACGGCACCTGCTGCGCGTAGAACGAGAAGTCCTCCGCGCCCATCTGCAGCGGCGGTTCGTAGACGTTGCCGGCGCCGACCACCGCCTGCAGGCTGGGCAGCATCTTCGCGGTCAGCGCCGGGTCGTTGATCGTGGCCGGGTTGCCGTCCTGGTCGGGCACGTGCGCCTCCGCCTTGGCGCCGTGCGCGGCGGCGGTGTGCTCGGCCACGGTCTTGAGGTCGGCGAAGATCTGCTGGCGCATGCCCTCGTCGAAGGTGCGGATGGTGCCGACCATCTCCACGTCGTCGGGAATGATGTTGTAGCGGATGCCGCCCTTGATCGCGCCGAAGCTGAGCACCGCCGGCTGCCGGGAGATGTTGGCGCGGCGGCTGATCACGGTCTGCGCCGCGCCGATCAGGTCGGCGCTGGCGACGATCGGGTCGATGCCGTTCCACGGCGCCGAGCCGTGGGTCTGGCGGCCGATCACCTTGATGCTGAAGCGGTCGGAGGCGGCCATCAGCGGGCCGCCACGCACCGCGATCTTGCCCGCCTGCACGCTGGAGAACACGTGCAGGCCGAACATCGCCTCGGGCTTGAAGTCGCGGAACAGGCCTTCCTTGAGCATCAGCGAGGCGCCGCCTTCCTCGTTGCCCGGCGCGCCCTCCTCCGACGGCTGGAACACCAGCATCACCTCGCCCGGCAGTTGCGCGCGCATCGCCACCAGCGCCTCGGCCACGCCGAGCAGGATCGCGGTGTGCGCATCGTGGCCGCAGGCGTGCATCACCCCCACGGTCTCGCCGCGGTACTCGCCGGTGGCCTTGGACGCGAACGGCAGGCCGGTCTGCTCGGTCACCGGCAGCGCGTCCATGTCCGCGCGCAGGGCGATCTTCGGCCCTGGCAGCGCGCCTTTGACGATCGCCACCACGCCGTGGTGGGCGATGCCGGTCTGCGGCTTCAGGCCCAGCGCGCGCAGCCGCTCGGCGACCTTGGCGGCGGTGCGCGCCTCGCGGTTGGACAGTTCCGGGTGCTGGTGGAAGTCGCGCCGCCACTCCACCACCTTGGCCTGCAGCTTGGCCGCCGCGGCGGTCACCTCGGGGCGTTCGGCGGACTGCGCCCAGGCCAGGGCGGGGACGGCGAACAGCATCGCGGACAGCAGGCGGGACAGGCGCGGCATGGACGATCTCCGGTGGGTGGCTCGCAGGGCGTTCAGTCAATGTAGTGCATTCGCGCCAGCCCGGCACCGGGCCGCGCCCCGGCCGCGGCGGAAAAACCCCTTGCGAATCCGTGTCAACCGATGCGCTACCGGTGCGTTGCCGTTGCCGCCACGCGCTGCCAACGACAGGCACGCCCTGTCCCGTCAGTCATGGTCCAATCGCAGGGCGCTGGCGATATGCTTCATCGCGTGTCGCACCAGCCACCGCGGGAGGGTCGCCCACCCCGCTTCGCCACAGGAGTTCCCCCGGATGTCGCGTTTCTGGAAGATTGCGCTGCTGATCCTCGCAGCGGTGCTGGTGCTGGTCGTGGGGGCGCACTTCCTGCGCGGCGGCAAGGGCCATGACCGCGGCGGCCCCGGCATGGCGGGCGATGCCGACGACGCCACGCCGGTCCCGGTCACCGTGGTCGCCGCCAGCAGCCAGGCCGTGCCGATCTACGCCACCGCCAACGGCACGGTGACCGCGCTCAATACGGTCACCGTCAATCCGCAGGTGGGCGGCCAGCTGATGAGCCTGAACTTCCGCGAAGGCCAGGAAGTGAAGAAGGGCGAGCTGCTGGCGCAGATCGATCCGCGCTCGCTGCAGGCCAGCTACGACCAGGCCGCGGCGAGCAAGCGCCAGAACCAGGCGCTGCTGGCCACCGCGCGCTCCACCTTCCAGCGCTCCGATTCGCCGGCCTACCGCCAGTACGTGGCCAAGACCGACCTGGACACCCAGCGCAACCAGGTGGCGCAGTACGAAGCGGCGGTCGCCGCCAACGACGCGCAGATGCGCGCGGCGCAGGTGCAATTGCAGTACACCCGCATCCTCGCCCCGATCGACGGCATCACCGGCATCCGCGGCGTGGACGTGGGCAATATCGTCAGCACCAGCAGCAACATCGTCACCATCACCCAGATCCACCCGATCTACGTGACCTTCCCCCTGGCCGAGCGCGAGCTGCAGGGCCTGCGCGAGGCGCAGGCGGCCGGCCCGCTGACGGTGGCGGCGCTGGACCGGACCGACGCGCACGTGATCGCCGGCGACGGCAAGGTCGATGTGGTCGACAACCAGATCAGCGCCGACAGCGGCACCTTCAAGGTCCGCGCCGTGTTCCCCAATCCCGACGGCACGCTGTGGCCGGGCCAGTTCGTCAACGTGCGGCTGACCCTGCGCACCCTGCCCAACGGCGTGGTGGTGCCGACCCAGGCCGTGCAGCGCGGCCCCGACGGCGACTACGTGTACGTGGTGCAGGGCGACAACACGGTCAAGATGCAGACGGTGCAGCAGGGCGTGGAAGTGGGCGACAGCCAGGTGCAGCTGGTGCAAGGCCTGAAGGCCGGCGAACGGGTGGTCACCGAAGGCCAGTTCCGGCTCAAGCCGGGCAGCAAGGTCACCCCGCTGAAGCCGGGCGAAGCGCCGCCGCAGCCGACCGAGGCCGAGTTGAAGGCGGCCGAACACAAGCAGCAGCGCAAGGACGGCGGCGGCGGCGGACGTCGCGGCGGCGGACCGCGCTGAACGACGGCGCGGGGCCTGGTGCCCCGCCGCCGTTGCGCAGGCACGCCGCGGCCGGCAACGCGCGACAGGCCGCGCACGCCGCGGCCACCGATCGACCCGCTTCCTCCCGACTTCCGAGCAAGGACACCCCCGTGGGCTTTTCGACGATCTTCATCCGCCGCCCGATCGCGACCACCTTGCTGATGGCCGGCGTGCTGCTGCTCGGCATCCTCGGCTACCGGCAACTGCCGGTGTCGGCGCTGCCGGAGATCGACGCGCCCAGCCTGGTGGTGACCACCCAGTACCCCGGCGCCAACGCCAGCACCATGGCCTCGCTGGTCACCACGCCGCTGGAGCGGCAACTGGGGCAGATCTCCGGCCTGCAGATGATGACCTCCGACTCGTCGGCGGGCCTGTCCACGATCATCCTGCAGTTCGCGATGGACCGCGACATCGACATCGCCGCGCAGGATGTGCAGGCGGCGATCCGCCAGTCCACCCTGCCCTCGTCGCTGCCCTACCAGCCGGTCTACAACCGGGTGAACCCGGCCGACGCGGCGATCCTCACCCTCAAGCTCAGCTCCGACACGCTGCCGCTGCGCGACGTCAACAACTACGCCGACTCGATCCTGGCGCAGCGCCTGTCGCAGGTGCCGGGCGTGGGCCTGGTGTCCATCGCCGGCAACGTGCGCCCGGCGGTGCGCATCCAGGTCAACCCGGCGCAGCTGTCGAACATGGGCCTGACCATGGAGGCGCTGCGCAGCGCGCTGACCCAGACCAACGTCAATGCGCCGAAGGGTTCGCTCAACGGCAAGACCCAGTCCTACAGCATCGGCACCAACGACCAGCTGACCAGCGCCGCCGAGTACCGCGACACCATCATCAGTTACAAGAACGGCGCGCCGGTGCGGCTGTCGGACGTGGCGCAGGTAGTGGACGGGGTGGAGAACGACCAGCTCGCCGCCTGGGCCGACGGCAAGCCGGCGGTGCTGCTGGAGATCCGCCGCCAGCCCGGCGCCAACATCGTGCAGACGGTGGAGCAGATCCGCGCGATCCTGCCGCAACTGCAGGGCGTGCTGCCGACCGGCGTGCACCTGGACGTGTTCTCCGACCGCACCGAGACCATCCGCGCCTCCGTGCACGAAGTGAAGTTCACCCTGATCCTGACCATCGTCCTGGTGGTGGCGGTGATCTTCGTGTTCCTGCGCCGGCTGTGGGCCACGATCATCCCGTCGGTGGCGGTGCCGCTGTCGCTGGCCGGCACCTTCGCGGTGATGGCCTTCGCCGGCATGTCGCTGGACAACCTGTCGCTGATGGCGCTGGTGGTGGCCACCGGCTTCGTGGTCGACGATGCGATCGTGATGATCGAGAACATCGTGCGCTACATCGAGCAGGGCAAGAGCGGCCGCGAGGCGGCGGAGATCGGCGCGCGCCAGATCGGCTTCACCGTGCTGTCGCTGACGGTGTCGCTGGTGGCGGTGTTCCTGCCGCTGATCCTGATGCCCGGCGTCACCGGCCGCCTGTTCCACGAGTTCGCCTGGGTGCTGAGCATCGCGGTGGTGATCTCGATGCTGGTGTCGCTGACGCTGACGCCGATGATGTGCGCCTACCTGCTCAAGCCCGACGCGCTGCCCGAGGGCGAGGACGCGCACGAGCGCGCGGCGGCGGCCGGCAAGACCACGCTGTGGTCGCGCACCGTGGCGCTGTACGAGCGCAGCCTGGACTGGGTGCTGGGCCACCAGAAGCTGACCTTGCTGGTGGCGCTGGCGACCATGGTGCTGACCGTGCTGCTGTACGTGGTGATCCCCAAGGGCCTGCTGCCCGAGCAGGACACCGGGCTGATCACCGGCGTGGTCCAGGCCGACCAGAACGTGGCGTTCCCGCAGATGGAACAGCGCACCCAGGCGGTGGCCGAGGCGCTGCGCCGCGATCCGGCGGTGACCGGCGTGGCCGCCTTCATCGGCGCCGGCTCGATGAACCCCACCCTCAACCAGGGCCAGCTCAGCATCGTGCTGAAGCCGCGCAGCGACCGCGAGAGCCTGGATGAGGTGCTGCCGCGGCTGCAGAAGGCGGTGGCGGCGCTGCCGGGCGTGGCGCTGTACCTGAAGCCGGTGCAGGACGTGACCCTGGACACGCGCGTGGCCGCGACCGAATACCAGTACTCGCTGTCGGACGTGGACAGCGCCGAGCTGGCGACCCAGGCCGCGCGCCTGACCGAGGCCTTGAGAAAGCGCCCGGAACTGGCCGACGTGGACAACAACCTGGCCAACCAGGGCCGCGCGCTGGAGCTGAGCGTGGACCGCGACAAGGCCAGCGCGCTCGGCGTGCCGATGCAGACCATCGACGACACGCTGTACGACGCCTTCGGCCAGCGCCAGATCTCCACCATCTTCACCCAGCTCAACCAGTACCGCGTGGTGCTGGAAGTGGCGCCGCAGTTCCGCACCAGCACCGCGCTGCTGAACCAGTTGGCGGTGGCGAGCAACGGCAGCGGCGCGCTGACCGCCAGCAACGCCACCAGCTTCGGCCAGACCACCTCCAGCAACTCCTCCACCGCCACCGGCATCGGCGCGCAGAACACCGGCATCACCGTCGGCAGCGGCGGCACGGTGCCGCTGGCGGCGGTGGCCGAGGCCAAGCTGTCGACCACGCCGCTGGTGGTCAGCCACCAGCAGCAACTGCCGGCGATCACGGTGTCGTTCAACCTGGCGCCGGGCTATTCGCTGTCGCAGGCGGTGGCGGCGATCGAACAGACCCGCGAGCAGCTGCAACTGCCGCCGCAGGTGCATGCCGAGTTCATCGGCAAGGCCGCCGAGTTCACCGGCAGCCAGACCGACGTGGTGTGGCTGCTGCTGGCCTCGGTGGTACTGATCTACATCGTGCTGGGCGTGCTCTACGAGAGCTACATCCATCCGCTGACGATCATCTCCACGCTGCCGCCGGCCGGCGTCGGCGCGCTGCTGGCGCTGATGCTGTGCGGACTGAGCCTGTCGGTGGACGGCATCGTCGGCATCGTGCTGCTGATCGGCATCGTCAAGAAGAACGCGATCATGATGATCGACTTTGCGATCGACGCGCGCCGCGAGGGCGCCAACGCCCACGATGCGATCCGCCGCGCCTGCCTGCTGCGCTTCCGCCCGATCATGATGACCACCGCCGCGGCGATGCTGGGCGCGCTGCCGCTGGCGCTGGGCGACGGCATCGGCTCGGAACTGCGCCGGCCGCTGGGCATCGCCATCGTCGGCGGCCTGCTGCTGTCGCAGCTGGTCACCCTGTACACCACGCCGGTGATCTACCTGTACATGGAACGCGCCTCCGAGCGCGTGCGTGCGTGGCGCGAGCGTCGCGCCGCGCGGCACGCGGCGGTGGCGGAGGGGCGGGCGTGAAGAGCCGGGATTTGGGATTGGGGATTGGGAAGTCACGGCGCGCGTGCGGCGTCAGGTTTCAGTGCATCCCGCATGGAGTGAATGAACCGGTGGCGCGCGGGAATGCAGCTTCACGAATCCCGAATCACGAATCACGAATCCCGGCCCCATGAACATCTCCGCGCCCTTCATCCGCCGCCCCATCGGCACCGCGCTGCTGGCCATCGGCCTGTTCGTGATCGGCATGATGTGCTACCTGCGCCTGGGCGTGGCGGCGCTGCCGAACATCTCGATTCCGGTGATCTTCGTGCAGGCCAGCCAGGCCGGCGCCGACGCCTCCACCATGGCCGCCACGGTCACCGCGCCGCTGGAGCGGCACCTGGGCCAGTTGCCGGGCATCGACACCATGCGGTCCTCCAGTTCGGAGGGCAACAGCCAGGTGTTCATGATCTTCCAGAGCGATCGCAACATCGATTCGGCCGCGCAGGACGTGCAGACCGCGATCAACGCCGCGCAGGCGGATCTGCCCTCGGGCCTGTCGACGCCGCGCTACCAGAAGGCCAATCCCAACGACGACCCGGTCATCGCCATCGCGCTGACCTCGGACACGCAATCGGCCGACGAGCTGTACAACGTCGCCGACTCGCTGCTGGCGCAGCGCCTGCGCCAGATCACCGGCGTGGCCTCGGTCGACATCGGCGGCGCCTCGACGCCGGCGGTGCGCGTGGACGTGAACCTGCGCGCGCTCAACGCGATGGGGCTGACCCCGGACGACCTGCGCAACGCGGTGCGCGCGGCCAACGTCACCTCGCCCACCGGCTTCCTCAGCGACGGCACCTCCACCACCGCCATCGTCGCCAACGACTCGGTGGCCAAGGCCGCCGATTTCGGCCAGTTGGTGATCGCGCAGCAGCAGGGCCGCACCGTGCGCCTGCGCGACGTGGCCAACGTCTACGACGGCCAGCAGGACGCCTACCAGGCGGCCTGGTTCGGCGGCAAGCCGGCGGTGGTGATGTACGTGTTCACCCGCGCCGGCGCCAACATCGTGGAGACGGTGGACCGGGTCAAGGCGCAGATCCCGATGCTGCGCGGCTACCTGCAGCCGGGCACCAGGATGTCCGCCTACTTCGACCGCACCCCGACCATCCGCGCCTCGCTGAACGAGGTGCAGGCCACGCTGCTGATCAGCCTGGCGATGGTGGTGCTGACCATGGCGCTGTTCCTGCGCCGGCTGGCGCCGACGCTGATCGCCGCGGCCACCGTACCGCTGTCGCTGGCCGGCGCCGCGCTGGCGATGTACGTGATGGGCTTCACCCTGAACAACCTGAGCCTGCTGGCCCTGGTGATCGCGATCGGCTTCGTCGTCGACGACGCGATCGTGGTCATCGAGAACATCATGCGCCATCTCGACGAAGGCATGTCGCGGCTGGACGCGGCGCTGGCCGGCGCGCGCGAGATCGGCTTCACCATCGTCTCGATCACCGCCTCGCTGGTCGCGGTATTCATTCCGATCCTGTTCGCCAGCGGCATGATCGGCGCGTTCTTTCGCGAATTCACCGTCACCCTGGTCGCGGCGATCTGCGTCTCGGCGGTGGTCTCGCTGACCCTGACCCCGGCGCTGTGCAGCCGCTTCCTGTCCGCGCACGCCGAACCGGAGAAGCCCGGCCGCTTCGGCGCGTGGCTGGAGCGCATGCACGGGCGCATGTTGCGCGTGTACACCGTGGCGCTGGACTTCTCGCTGCGCCACGCGCTGCTGCTGGCGCTGACCCCGCTGCTGCTGATCGTCGCCACCGTGTTCCTGGCCGGCGCGGTCAAGAAGGGCTCGTTCCCGGCGCAGGACACCGGCCTGATCTGGGGCCGCGCCAGTTCCAGCGCCACCGTGTCCTTCGCCGACATGGTCAACCGCCAGCGCCGCATCACCGACATGCTGATGGCCGACCCGGCGGTGAAGATCGTCGGCGCGCGCCTGGGCAGCAGCCGCCAGGGCTCCAGCGCCAGCTTCAACATCGAACTCAAGCGCCGCGACGAAGGCCGCACCGAGACCACCGCGGAAGTGCTGTCGCGGCTCAGCGCCAAGGCCGACCGCTATCCGGACCTGCAGCTGCGCCTGCGCGCGATCCAGGACCTGCCCAGCGACGGCGGCGGCGGCAGCAGCCAGGGCGCGCAGTACCGCGTCTCGCTGCAGGGCAACGACACCGCGCAACTGCAGGAATGGCTGCCCAAGCTGCAGGCGGCGCTGAAGAAGAACCCGAAGCTGCGCGACGTCGGCACCGACGTGGACACCGCCGGCCTGCGCCAGAACATCGTCATCGACCGCGCCCTGGCCGCGCGCCTGGGCGTGTCGATCGGCGCCATCGACGGCGCGCTGTACGGCGCGTTCGGCCAGCGCCAGATCTCCACGATCTATTCGGACCTCAACCAGTACAGCGTGGTGGTCAATGCGCTGCCCGAGCAGACCGCCACGCCGGCGGCGCTGGACCGCATCTACGTGCCCGCGCGCGGCGGCACGATGGTGCCGCTGACCGCGGTGGCGCGCCAGGTCCCGGGCCTGGCGCCGCCGCAGATCACCCACCAGAACCAGTACACGACGATGGACCTGAGCTACAACCTGGCGCCGGGAGTCAGCACCGGCGAAGGCGACGCGATCATCCAGGCCACCGTCGACGGCCTGCGCATGCCCGGCGACATCCGCATCGCCGATGGCGGCGGCTTCGGCGTGGCCTTGCAGCCGAACTCGATGCTGGTGCTGGTGCTGGCGGCGATCGTGGTGGTCTACATCGTGCTGGGCATGCTCTACGAGAGCCTGGTGCACCCGGTGACGATCCTGTCCACGTTGCCGGCCGCCGGCATGGGCGCGCTGCTGGCGCTGTGGGTGACCAACACCGAGTTGTCGGTGATCTCGATGATCGCGCTGGTGTTGCTGATCGGCATCGTCAAGAAGAACGCGATCATGATGATCGACTTCGCCGTGGTCGCCGAGCGCGAACACGGCAAGTCGCCGCTGGAGGCGGTACGCGAAGCCTGCGTGGTGCGCTTCCGCCCGATCATGATGACCACCATGGTGGCGATCCTGGCCGCGGTGCCGCTGGCGGTGGGCCTGGGCGAAGGCTCGGAACTGCGGCGGCCGCTGGGCATCGCGATGATCGGCGGCCTGTTGATCTCGCAGAGCCTGACCCTGCTCAGCACGCCGGCGCTGTATGTGATCTTCTCGTGCCTGCGCGAGCGCTGGCGCGCGCGCCGGGCACGGGCGCGTGCGCGGCGGCAGGCGCGCAGAGCGCCGCAGCAGCCGGCGGCGTTGCCCCGGTAGGCGCCCAAGTCGCTCCACCGAAGTCGACGCCCTTCTCCCACCGGGACCACGGCCCCTTTTGGGGAGAAGGTGGGCCCGAAGGGGCGGATGAGGGGACGGGCGCAGCCTCGCGCACCCAACTCCGCGAGTCGCTTTCGCGCCGGACCCTCACCCCACCCCCTCTCCCGATGGGAGAGGGGCTTTCAGTCAGCCTTTCAGCGCGTCCAGCGAGGCGCGCTCGATGTCGGCGTAGATCGCGAACTCGTCGTGCACCGCCGCGCCCAACGCCTGCTCGAAGGCCGCGCGATTGGCATGCGCGGCATAGGCGCGCTGTTCGCCGCCGCCCAGGTTCGACTGGAAGATGCCGGCCGCGCTGACCGGCAGGAAGTCCTCGTAGACGATCGGATCGGCGCTGGCCAGGCCATCGGCGATCAGCGCTTCGGCGGGCTTGCCCGCCAACGCCGCGGCGCCGGCGGCGCGACCGGCCTCGGTCGGCGCGTAGCGGAAGTACCCCAGGCCTTCGCGACGCAGCGTCGGGTAGTCGTCGGGGAAATCGGCGAACGCGGCCTGCAGCCGTGCACCGTAATCGCCGCCGGCGCTGCCGTCGGCGGCGCGGGCGCGCTCCAGCAAGGCGTCGTACAGCGCGCGGCCCTTCGGCGTCAGGGCCAGCCCGCGCTGCTCGATCTCGCCGAAGCGCGCGGTATGGGTACCGGCCTCGGCGGCGCCATCGCCGGCCGGGAAGCGCACGGTTTCCTCCAGCGCCTTGAAGCTGGTCTGGCGCAACAGGATCGGGCAGCGCCGGCGCGGCGGGCCTTCGATCACCGCCTTGGCGTCAATGCCCCGGCGCAGCATTTCCGCCTGCGCCGCATCGATGTCCAGCGTGCGCGGGGTCAGGTGGTTGATGTGCGGGCCGTGGAAACTGACCACGTCGGCGATCAGCTTGTGCGCATCGCTCAACGCGCGATAGGTCGGCAGCGGCACGGTCGCGTCGCCGTGCCAGCGGAAGGTCTCCAGCGCCTCGGCGACGAAGCGCTGCGCGTCGTCCTCGCCCAGGCCGCCGTCGCGCTCGCAGCGCGCGATCAGCTGCAGCGCCGCGTCGGTGAAGATGCGCCGCTGCGCCAGGATCTGCGCCGCCTGCGCGCGCAGCGCCGGATCCTCGATCAGTTCCAACCGCAGCAGCGAGGTGAACACGCGGAACGGATTGCGCGCCAGCGCCGCCGCGTCGAGCGGACGGAACGCGGTGGAGTGCACCGGCACGCCTGCCACCGACAGGTCGTAATAGCCGACCGGATGCATGCCCATCACCGCGAACAGCCGACGCAGCGTGGCCAGTTCTTCGGCGCTGCCGACCCGGATCGCGCCGTGCCGCTCCTGGTCCAGCCGCGCGCGTTCGTCGTTGCGCTGCAACTGCGCCTCCAGCGCCGGATCGGCGGCCAGGGTCGCCGCGTTGACCTGCGCCACCAGTTCCATCAGCGCGCCGTACAGCGGCACCTCGTTGCGGTACATGTCGGACATGGCCTGCGCAAACAGGCTGCGGATGGCATCGGGCGAAACGAAGGCAGTGGTCATCGGTGGTCCGGAGCGACGGTGGCGCCGGGCGACAGGCCCGGCAGAACGCCTATTCTCGCGCCGCGGCGGCGGCGCGGCCAGTCGTCGGGAGGATCGTCGCCATAGCGGGCGCCCTGGATGGCCGCGATGGGGATGCGGTGGCCGCGGCCATCATCGCCGCGGATGGATGGACTGGGCTGAAAGGCGCGCTGGAAGCGGTATCGGGAATACGGCCAGCCACCCTGTGGCCGTCTAGCCGCAAGCCCCTTTGGGATCGGCTCCAGAACAGTTCTACACCCCCTTCAAAATCGACTAAACGATTGCCAGCCAGCAACTGCTCTGCCTGATGCGCGGCTCTTGAAATCGGGATTTTTGGAGGTGCGCTTCAATCGAGACGCGCGGGTCTCGTCGCGGATGCGCCGAGGGAATATCGATAGCGCAGACCCGCAGGCATCGCTGCCGCGTTCGTCGCGACTGAAGTCGCTCCTACATGAGCGTCGCGGGGACTGGCTAGCTTGGTGTTCAGTTCAAGGCTGGTCCTCATCACCAGCGTGTACCGACCAGGTCTATTGCGCCGCGGCCTGGTCGCGCTGCGCGCGATCGCCGAGTTGGCGGCGCAACAGGGCGTCCAGCGTAATCGGCCGGTCCCAGTGGTCGTAGCTGGCGACGATGGCGTGGCGCAGCGCGCGGTAGGTCAGCGAGCCTGGCTCGGCGTTCAAGGCGGTCGCCACGTCGGCCCAACTCGCCGTCGCGCCGGCCGCCACGCGCGCGCGCACCACCTCGCGGTACGGCACGCCCGTGGCCTTGGCCAGGAAACAGGCGAAATAGATGTCGCGCGGCGGCCAGCGGCGTTCGCGCAGCAGCGCTTCGGCGTAGCCGCGCGGTACTTGCGCATAGCGCGCCACTTCGTCGAGGAAACTGTCCGGATAGCGCGCCGCGTAGCGGTCGATGTCCAGCAACTGCCGATCGATCCAGGCATCGCCGCTGCCGGGAGTTTCCAATGGTGCGGCGGCGGCTGGCGATGGAGCGTCCTGCGCCACGGCCCCGCCCGCCACGCACAGCGCCAGCGGCAGGATCAGGCAGACGGAGCGCAGACAGGGCGGCATGCGCCGATTCTGCCGGATGCCGGCGGCACTGTCAGGTTGCCGAGTCCGACCCGGAAACGCAGTCGCGGCAGGCACTCACGTCAGCGCCGCGGCCGCCTGCGCCGCCGCATGGCGGTTCAGGTCGGCCACCGCCTGGGGCCAATCCGCGGCCGCGGCCGCCTCGCGCAGGCGCGGCTCGTCGGCGGACAGTCCATGCTCGGCCTCGTGCGCCCAGGTGGTGGTGTAAGGCGTATGGATGCCCCAGCCGCCGAGCGCGATCACCGGCTCCACGTCCGAGCGCAGCGAATTGCCGATCATCACGAAGCGCTCGGCGCCGATGCCGAATTCGTTCAGGACCTTGGCGTAGGTCTTCGGATCCTTCTCCGAGACGATCTCGATGCGCGGGAACAGCGCGTCGAGCCCGGACTGCGCGATCTTGGCCTCCTGGTGGAACAGGTCGCCCTTGGTGATCAGCACCACCTCGAACTCGGCGGCGATGGCGGCCACCGCCTCGCGCACGCCGGCGATGACCTCCACCGGGTGCTGCAGCGTCGCGCGGCCGATCTCGACGATGCGTTGCAGGTCGCGCGCGGCGATGCGGGCCTCGGTCAGCTCGATCGCCGCCTCGATCATCGACAGGGTCATGCCCTTGGCGCCGTAGCCGAACACCTTCAGGTTGCGCCGTTCCACCGCCAGCAGATGCTGCAGGGTGCCGGCATCGCGCAGGTCCAGATAGTGGCCGAGGATCGCCTCGAACGCGGCCTCGGCGTCGCGGTAGTAATCCTCGCTTTTCCAGAGGGTGTCGTCGCCGTCGAAACCGACCAGGGCGATGGCGGAGGAACGCAGGGCAGTAGGCGTAGGCATCGCCCAAGCATAGCAGCGCGCTTCACTGCGGCGCAGGGTCGCCCGGGCCGGGTTGGTAGCGCGCGTACTCCTCGCGCGACAGGGCGCCGTCGGCGTCGGCATCGAAGGTGCCGAAGACCTCGCGCAACACCGGATCGGCGGCGGCCTCGGTGCGGTCGATGCGCCCATCGCGATCCAGGTCCAGCGCCGCGAAACTGCGGGCGCCCGCGCTGGCGCCGGCATCGGTGGCCGGGGCGGCAGGCACCGGCGCGGAGGGTGCGGGCGGTGAGGGCAGCGGCGGCAATGGCGCGGGGGACGGCGTCGGTGCGGGCGTCACCGGCGGCGGCAGGACCGGTGCGGCCGGCTCCTGTTGCGCCGCGGCCACGCCGGCGGCCGCAACTCCCATCCAAAGCGGCAACGCGCGCCACAGACAATGCAAGCGCTGGGATCGGACCATGGCAGCCTCTGCGATCGACGGATCGCCACCCTACACCGTAGCGCGGTGGGACTGCGTCATGCGCCTGTGGAACTCGGAGCGCAGAAAGGGCGGCACAAGGCCGCCCTTCCGTTTCTTTGCCACGCGTTCCTTCCACGCGTTCTGCCCTACTGGGAGTCACGCTTCTGCAGCGAACTTCTGCAGCGAAACAAGCACCGCCCCGCCCGCAAGAAGCCGCCAGCAACGACGGCGCCGTGTCGGCACGCGCGCTTCGCGCGTGCCGGGGACGATGCGCCGCTATCGCATTACTGCCCGTTACTGCTGCTACCAGCCGCGCCGCCCTGCTGCTTGGCGACATAGGCCTTGTACTCGTCCGGCGTCAGCTTGCCGTTGTGGTCCGCGTCGGCCTGGGAAAAGATCTGGCTCAGGCCGGCATTGACCTGCGCTTCCTGCTGGCTGATGGCACCGTCGCTATCGGTATCGACGTCGGCCCAGGTCTGGCCACCACCGGATTTGGCCGGCTGGGAAGCGGTCGCGCCGGTCGCGCTGGTGGGCGACTGCGCCGGAGTGGCCGCGTCGCTCTGCGCGTCCTGGGCGAAGGCCGGCATGGCCAGCGCGGCGGCGAGAATGGCGGCGGTCCCGATCAGCGGCGTGCGGTTGCGAATGTTCATGGGTGGTCTCCTTTGCTCTCTCGGTTGTGGCATGCCCGGTCCGATCCGGTGCATGGCTACACCGTGCCAATGCCAGACTGAATCCATTCCCCCGCGAAAAATCGTGCGCAACGCTTCGTTAACCACAACGAGGAAAGGACGCGCTACCCGCTTGGTTAGCGCTTGGTGAGCGTGCGGTAAGCCGGTCGTTCGAGATGTTCGCAGCCCGGAAAAAAAGCGTGTGTTTCAGCCGATTTCGCCGTCGCCTTCGCCGGATTTTTCACTTGAACCCGAACTGAACACCGCCCAGCCCGCCGCCACGCCGGCCAGCGCGCCGGCCACTTCCAGGACCACGCGCGTCCCCAGTTCGTTCGGATCGTGGATGCTGGCCAGCGCCAGGCGCGCGTACAGCGGCGACTCCAGACGCACGATGCTGGTGTAGAACAGGTTCCAGCAGTCGATTCCGGCCGAGACGGCGACCGCGATCAGGCAAGCCCAGCCCAGCGCGTGGCCTTCGGACCATTGCAACCCGCGACACAACCGATGCCACACCGCGTAGATCAGGAATCCGACCGCGAGCGCGATCAGCCCGGCTTCGAGCGAGCCCAGCAGGCCGAAGTGCAGCGACAGATTCATTCGATGCGTCCTGGTGGCGAGGCGTGCAGTCTAGGGGGTGCGGGCGCCATGTGCGCATGCCGTGTCGGGCTGTCGCGTGGGGCGTGTGGGCATGCGGACCCGCACGCGCGCGCGTTTGCCGGCCGGCGCTGGCCGCGACCCGCCGGCGCGGCGCGGGAACGGATCAGCCGTCGTTCTCGCTGCGGGCGCTCACGACCGGCTCTCCGTCGTCTTCGTCCCACCCCACCGTCAACAGCATGGGGCGGCAGCAGACATGGCAATCCTCCACGTATTGCTGCGCCTCCACCGACGGATCCACCGCCAGTTCGTTCCACTCGCCGCAGTAAGGGCACTGCACGGAGGCAAAGCTGTGGATATCGCTCATGGTCTGCGCCTGTCGATGCGAGCATGAAGCCTAGCGGATCGGCACGTCATAGGCGGTGCCGGGGTCAGGCTCGGGGTGCAACGTGTAGTGCCACCATTCCAACGGATAGTTGACGAAACCCTGCGCCGCCATCGCCCGCAGCAGGCGCCGGCGATTCGCGTGCTGCGCGGCGCCGACGCCCTCCGCATCGGTATGCGCCGCCGGGTCGAAGAAATCGAAGCCGGTGCCCATGTCCAGCGGCGTGCATTGGCCGCCGCGGCAGTCGAGCAGCCCCAGGTCGACGGTGGCGCCGCGGCTGTGGCCGGAGGTTTCGGCGATGTAGTCGCCCAGCAGCACGCGCTTGTCCAGATGCGGGTAGTAGCGTGCCTTGGCGACCTGGTCGTCGAGATCGCCGGCCCAGGCCACGAAGGCGCGGACCGCGCGCTGCGGGCGGTAGCAATCGAACACCTGCAGGCGGTAGCCATCGGCATGCAGCGCCTGCTGCACCCGCGCCAAGGCCTGCGCGACCGGGGCCAGCAGGTAGCACGTCGGCGCGTCGTAGCCGGGCACCGGGCGGCCGGTGAAGTTGTCGTGGCCGGCATAGCGGATATCCAGCGCGATATCCGGTTCCACCGTGCGCACGTCGACCAGCCCGGCTTGCGCAGGCGTGGTCGCCGACGACAGAAGCGGGGTGGCGGCCGCCGCACACAGCGCGCTTCCGGGGCCGCCAATGGCGGCACTCAGCGCGAACACGATCCAGCGCGTGCGCGATGCCCGACGTCCGCGCGGGGATGGAGGCGAAGCGGCGGTGGCATCCTGTGACATGGGTGCAGCATAGGCCATCGCAGCGGCAGGACGGCCGCGCATGCGCCACAGGCCCACCCATCGCGGCGCGTAGCCTGCATTGCACCTTCGCCAGGCCAAGCGCCGCGTACGCCATGCGGCCGAGTTCTGGCTTTGGCGATCAGCGCATCCGGACCTAGGCGGTCGCGCGCAACCCGCACCAGCACCGCCATCGCGACGATCGGCTTGCCAACCAACGCAAGCGGAACGCGGTGTCCGCGCGCATCCGCCGCTGCGCCTCGCGGTACTCGGCCGGCGGCACGGCGGTGGACGCAGATGCCGCGGTGCGCGAGGCGCATTCCAAGGCCGGCGCGCTGCACGCGTCCTGCCTTCGTCAGGTGGCCGCACGACACGGCGGCAAGGCGGGCCTCGCATCCGGGATACGGCACCCGGCCCGGCGCGGTAGGCACGCGGGAATCGAAAGATGCATGCGCCAAGGGCGAATGCGGCCCGTGGCGACTATCTCTTACATGCGCGAGGACAGGGCACCAGTCCGGCGAACCGGACCGGTGCCTGCCCGGCAACATGGCGCCGGCCAGCGGCGCCGCTGCGGTCAGCGCGCGTGCGCGGGCGGCGCCTGGGTCTGCGCGCGCTGCTGGTCCTGCGCCTGCGCCTGTACCTGCCGCTGGCTTTCGGCCGCGAACTGCTGCTGGCTCTGCTCCAACGGCACGGCCGCGGCCTGCTGCCGATCCACGTAGGCGCGGTTCACGTCGAGCGGGTTGTTCGGATTGCGCTCCACCGCGATCATGCCCTTGCCATCGGTGCTGGGCACCAGATCGTCGATCCGCGACATGCCGCTCAGCTTGGCCTCGAACGCCGCCTGCCCGGCCGCGCGATGCATCTCCTCGCGGCTGCCGAATCCGCCGTTCGGCCCCTGCTTTTCCAGTTGCACGACGGCTTGATCGAACATCGGATTGTCGCGACGCAAGCGCTCCACGCCCTGCTGCTGTTGCACGTGCTTGTCGATCGTCGCGAGCGTCTCGGGACCGGCCTTGCCGTCCACGCCCTTGAGCTGCTGTTCGCGCTGGAACTTCTCCACCGCCGCTTCGGTCTTGGGACCGTAGATGCCGATGGCATCCTTCGCGTCCAAGTAGCCGAGCTGGGCCAGCTTCTCCTGCATGCCCTTCACCGCCGCACCCTGCTCGTTGCGCTTGAGCACGCCGTCGCCGTTCTCGGCGGGCGCGCCGGCACCGCGATGGGGCGCGTCGGCGTGCGGCTTGCGCTCATGCTTGGTCGGCTGCTCGCCGTCGTGGCTGACGGTCTTGTCCCGATCCGCCAGCTTCAGCAAGTCCGCCTTCTCGTTCTCGGCGCGGTTCTGCAGCGAATCCAACGTCTTCTGCTTCTCCACCCGCGGGAACAGTTCCTTGACGTGCTCGGCCTTGTAGTCCTGCACCGCGCCGACGATGTCCTTGTCGGAGAGCTTGGACAGGTCGTAGTCCTTGCCGAACTTCGCCTCGATGCCCTTCAGGAACACGCCCGAGCCGCCCGGCTTCTTGTCGCTGCCGGGGCCGTACTGCACCGCGGTGCTCCACAGCGCATCCTGCACCGCCGGGCCGCGGTCGGACAGGTCCAGGCCCTTGTCCTTGAGCCGATCCACCAACTTGTCGTAATGCGTGCGCTTGATGTAGTCGTGCTGTTCCTGCGCGAAGGTGTCGTCGGTCCTGGCCAGTTCCTTCCATTTCGCGCTGAACTCGGACGAACCCGGCTTCAGGCCGGCGAAGTCGTCGGCGTACTTGCTGTCCTTGACGAACGCGGCGACCGTGCCGCCGACGATGATCGTGCCTTCCTTGGTCTTGACCTGCGAGGTCATCTGATAGGAGCCGTAGGACACGCCGCCGGGATCGTCGATGCCGGAGGACACCGTGCTGGCGCCGCGTCCGCCGGTCTCGTAGTGCTTGGAGGTCTGGCCCAGTTCCCAATCCTTGTCGCTCATCGTGCATCTCCTTGTCTAAACGTCATATCGCAAAAAAGCGGGACTCAGTGCCCTGCCAGTTCGTCCGCGCGCTTGGTGGTCATCTCCAGGCGGCACTCGGCCGCATCCAGGCGCCCGGCCTGTCCGCTGTCCGGATCGTAGAAACATTTCTCGTCGCGATCGGCGACCCATTTGCGCTGCTGGTCGCGCAGCGCGTTCTTCTGCGTCTCGTCCAGCTTGGCCATGGCGGCCTTGTAGGCGTCGTTCAGGCGGCCGTCCTGGTAGTGGTATTCGCTGTCCATGCAATCCTGCATCGCGGGTGTCGCGCCTGCGGCGGCGCTGATGCAGGCGTCATAGGACGGTCGCATGGCGGGAGTGGCTCCTGGCGTGGGGGATGGCGCGGCGGTGGCCCGCGCCGGGGTTGCCTGCGTCGGTGCAGGCGGGGTGGCCGCCGTCGCAGCGGCAGACGGTGCGGGCGCCGTGGCGGCGGCGGTCGATGCCGGCGTCGATGCGCCGCCGTTGCACGCCGCCGTCACTGCGCACAGCGCCAGCAGGCAGGACACGGGAAGAACCTTGGCGATGGCCATTGTCTGAAGTTGCCTTGGGGTGGGGCGAACGCGGGAGCGCAGTTCTAAAGGATGGCATGGGACCTGTTCACGCGTTGTCGACGCCGAGCTGGCGACGCACCGCCGGCGTGCGCATGCCCGCGCATGCGGCGCGACATGCGCGGCCACGACGCTGGACATGGGCGCACGATGCGCCGCGCTCGGCCGCCGCCGGCCTTGCTGCCGGCGGCGGCCGAAACGACCAGCGCATCAACGCGCCGCGGGTGGCGTGGACTGCGCCGCTTGCGTCTGGGTGCGCTGATCCTGCGTCTGCCGCTCCTGCGCCTGGCGCTGGTTCTCGGCCGCCAACTGCTGCTGGCTCTGCTCCAGCGGCACGGTCGCGGCATGCTGCTTGTCCACGTAGGCGCGGTTCACGTCGTGCGGGTTGTTCGGATTGCGCTCCACCGCGATCAGGCCCTTGCCGTCGGTGCTGGGCAACACGTCGTCGATGCGCGACATGCCGCCCACCCTGGCTTCGAACGCCACCTGCCCGGCCGCGCGCTGCATTTCCTCGCGGCTGGCGAAGCCGCCGTTCGGTCCGTGTTTCTGCAGTTTCTCCATGGCCTGCACGAACAGCGGATCGTCTGCACGCTGCGCCGCGGCCGGCGCCGCCTTGGCCTGCGCCTTGCTCAACGCGTCGAGCGTGGCCTTGTCGGCGATGCCGGTCGGTTCGATGCCCTTCTCGCGCTGCAGGTTGGCCACCGCTTCCTTGGTCTTGTCGCCGTAGTAGCCGGTGCCGGTCAGCAGCTTGCCGCTGTCGTCCTTGATGCCCAGCTCGATCAGACGCTGCTGCATCGCCTTGACCTCCGCCCCCTGCTCGCCCGGCTTCAGCCCGGCGCGCGCGTCGTGGCCCTTGCCCTGCTCCTGCGACTGCGTCTGCTGCTTGTCCTGCAGCAAATCGCGCGCCTTGGCCAGCGGGTCGGACACGAACAGCTTGGCGTTCTTGTGGCTGGCCAGGTAGTCGTCCAGCGGCATGGTGTTGACGCCCTTGCTGCCGCTGGACTGGCTGACCAGCAATTCGCCGCTCTTGGGATCGCGCACGACCATCAGGATGTGGTCGATGCCCTTCCAGTGCTCATGCTTGGTGTTGCCGGCGTCCACGCCGATCACCATGCCTTCCTTCAGCGCGCCGGGCTTGAACACGTCCTGGCCCTGCAGCAGCACGCCGGAACTCTGGAACGCCTTCCTGACGATTTCGCCGGAGCCGTTCTGGCCTTGCCCGAGCATGTCCTGGCGGCCGAAGACGGTGCGCCCGGCCTTCTCGTTGATCTCGCGCATCGTGGCGTTCTGCAGCTCGGACACCCAGCCGGAGCAATCGATGTAGCCCTGCTCCAGGTGCTTGCCGTCCGCGCCCGGGTGATAGAGCTTGTGGCCCTTGATGTTGATCGCGTACTGCACGTCGTCGTACTTGATGCCCATCGCATGCGCGGCGGTGAGCTGGATGCCGCCGTGCCCTTCCTGCTTGGCCGGGGCGGACGGCGCGGGCGGCTGCGGCTGCGCGCGCGCAGGCGCGGGCGCGGCCGCCTGTTGAGCCTGGCCATCGACCACCGGCTTGATGCCCTTTTCCGGGATCGCGATGTGGTCGAACTTGGTGTCCCAGTACTTCAGGAAGGTCTTGGCCATGTCCTGGTCGGACATCTTCTTGAAGTCGGTCAGCGACGTCCCGGTATAGGCCTCGAACTGCTTGGCGCCGACCGGATCGCGTTCGCGCGGCACGTTGTTGAAGATGTTCGCGCGCGTATCGTCGCGGGCGAAGTTGCCGGTGGCGAGCGCGGCCTGGATCGAGCGGTAGCCGCCGGCGCCCTGCTGGTGCGCCATGTACATGTCCAGCCCGTCGGGCTGCGGCTTGCCGGACAGGTACGGGCGGTCGTCGCGGTCGTGCTGCCGGGTCAGCGAGCGCTGGTTGTCCAGGTACAGGCGCGCCGCCGCGTCGGTGTTGGCGACCGCATCGAGCTCGCGGCCGCGGATGCCGTAGGCCTGCGCGGTGCCGGGCGTGAACTGGAACAGGCCCTTGGCGCTGTTCGGGCCGCGGCTGGCCTGCTCGTCGAACTTGCCGCCGGTTTCGATATAGGCGAAACGCATGAAATCGTCGACCGGAATGTGGCGTTCCCTGGCCTCACGCTCGATGATGTCGAGGTTCTCGGCTTTCGTGTAATCGCGTGCCATCTCGTGTTACTCCTTGAGGTTGATATACGGCGCCGAGCGCCGACAAGGTCAACCGAGCTCGTCCGTGAGCTTGTTAGTGCGCGGTCAACAAAACGGTTCGGGACTGCGGGGACTGCGGTGTTGCGATGCCGGCGCGTACCACGTACAGCGGTGCGCACCAGCGGGTCATGCAGCGGGCTTGGGCAGGTACTGTTCGCTCGCCTGGTCGTACGCGTAGACCACCGTGTCGGATGCATCGAGCAGGCGCGCGCGGCTGGGGCCGGCGATTGCGGTGCCGCGCAGCGCCACGTGCACGTCCGGCAAGGCCGCGCCCGGCACCGGGGAGAACTGCAGCGTGCCCAGGCTGGACACATGCGGCACGACGCCGTCGGCGTCGCTACTGGCCTCGTTGTCCTCGCCAGCGGCGACCGTGCCGCGATACACCCAGCCCTGGTAGCCGCCCAGGTCGTGCTTGTCCGGGTCGAAGGTGAACAGCGCGAAGCCCAGGCTGGTGACGCCGTTGTCGAAGCTGGAGGTCGGCACCGCCAGCAGCAGATGGCCGTTGTCCAGGACGTGCTGTTGCGGCTTGCGCGTTTCGTCCACCGCGTCGGCGCGCTCATAGGCACCGAACGTGCCGACGAACTGTTGCGCGTGCAGCAGCATCCACGGCCGCTCGGTACCCGGCGCGATCAGCCGGAAGGTGGCCTGGCTGATCGACACGCCCTCGCCCGGATTCGGGATGGTTTCGTTGTCGTCGCTGCCGTACTTGTTCGGCGTGGCATAGGCGAAGCCGGTGTAGTAGTGCTTGCCGCCGAGGTCGAAATGCTGGCCGCACCAGAAACTGGCCACAGCCCCGTTGTCGATCTCGTAGGAGAGCGCGCCGTCCCCGTCGATCCCGTAGATCAGGTACAGCACGCTGCCCGGATAGGGCGGCGCCTCGCTGGCGACGGCAAGGTTGTTGTCATTGGACATGTGCAGAACATCCTGTATTCGTTGAAGAAGCCGGAAACACGCCCGCCACTCCCGACCCGCCACGCCGCGGTGCCCAGAAATGCCGCCATCTTGCGCATCGCGGACACGGCACGACCCGCGCGGACACGGCACTGCTCGCAGCTGCGGCTTGGACAGAGAACGGTGGATTGCAATCCGGCCCCAAGCAGGGGCGGTGATGACGGCCGCGCATGGCGAACCGCACGCCGGCGATCCACTCCGGCATTTCGGGCGAGTGCAGCATCCATTGCCGCTCGCGAATGACTCGCCTGATCATCAGGCCCCGTGGGCGCATCTTAACCAGTTCGATCGGCGGCGACTAGCCTGCGGCCCGCTCCCGCCCTGCGTCGGACCGGCCCCGCGGCGGGCCGGTCGGCGACGGTTCAGCGATCCAGCGGCGGGACGTACTTGCCGGTGGCCGGATCAAAGGTATAGGTCACCGCGTCCGCGGCGCCCAGGGTCCGGACCTTGCCGGGGCCGGCGACGACGGTGCCGCTCCTGGTCACGCGCAGGGATGGCACCGGGCCGCTCTTGGGCGCCTCGAAGCTCAGCGTGCCGGTGCTGGACGCGCACTTCATGGTGCCCTCGTCGTCGCAGGCCGCGCCGTTGTCTTCGCCGGTCGCCACGGTGCCCAGGTAGACCCAGCCCTTGTAGTCGCCCAGATCGTTCTTGTTCGGATCGAAGGTGAACACGGCGAAGCCCGAGCTGGTGATGCCGTCGGCGAAACGCGTGGTCGGCAGCGCCAGCAGCAGGTGGCCGTTCTTGGTGTCGGTGCTCTGCGGCTTGCGCTTCTGATCGAGCGTGTCGGGCTTCTCGTCGCTGCCGAAATCGCCGGCCCATTGCTGGGCGTGGAACAGGGTCCATACCGGCTTGCCGTCGGCGTCGTCGAGCACATAGGTGGCCTGGCTGATGCTCACGCCCACCGACGGCAAGCCGGTATGGACCC
>Ga0207713_1000256_pt1 | contig 65640 bp, 56 predicted proteins | sample KBSS64metaG_FD_184404 | JGI IMG/M metagenome (GOLD analysis project Ga0207713, IMG submission 184404) | Switchgrass rhizosphere microbial communities from Kellogg Biological Station, Michigan, USA - KBS S6-4 metaG (SPAdes) (version 2) | ecosystem: Host-associated > Plants > Roots > Rhizosphere >...
CAGCAAGCTGTGCTCCTACAGGCTGCGTCGGCCTTGGGGTGGGAGCTTAGCTTGCTAGCGAAAATGGCAACGCGGTATACCTGATGGACCGCGTTGTGCCCTTCGCCAGCAAGCTGTGCTCCTACAGCCTGCGTCGGCCTGGTGGGTGGGAGCGTAGCTTGCTAGCGAAAATGGCAGCGCGGTGTACCTGATGGGACGCGTTGTGCCCTTCGCCAGCAAGCTGTGCTCCTACAGGCTGCGTCGGCATTGGGGTGGGAGCGTAGCTTGCTAGCGAAAAACGCAACGCGGTGTACCTGATGGGACGCGTTGTGCCCTTCGCCAGCAAGCTGTGCTCCCCAGGCTTCGGGCCAGGGATGGCTGTGAGATCACCTGGTCCACCTTATTTGCTCACTGCAGATCCGTGGCCCGGAAACTAGCGTCACAGACGTTGAACCTGGGAGTGTCGTCGACGGGCCACTTCGACTGTTCAGTACCATCCCAAGTTCGCCTTCCCGCGGGGTTAGCCGTTGGCGCACAGATCACGGCGTCCGCTCCTGTGAGGCCGAGTCCAAGCGTTTACATCACCGTCAATCCAGCTAGCTCCAACTTCCATATTTGCTTGGTCTCCAGCCAGCCCCCTGGGCGCGACTGTGTGCGCCAACGGCATACCTGGCATTGCATCAGGCACTATTATGAAGGGCGTCTAGATTCCTCCCCACATGCTATAAACATCAGCCGGGAATTACGACCTTAACGTATTGGGTTACATAGAGTTCGTTAAAACCGGCGCCATCACCGGGGGAACGCTGAATGCGCAGCCGCTGATTTCAGGCAACTTTGGGGCCACAAGGTTAAACACTGTAGTATGGAGACTCGCAAACAGTGTAAATTTTGTGGTCTCCTGACTGCCCTGCACGGAATCGACTAAACGTGGGACGGCCAATGCAACTGCCCGCAAAACTGCATTGGTCGTCTCCAGAGGTCGGTCTGGTCACAGCGGGCTTTGTGTGTTCAACCCCTGCCAAACCAGGCCGTTCGCGCTCACCCCCGTCCCGGCGACAACATCAAATTCGGCGCCAGCCGGTTGAAGCCGTCATCGTCCAGGCACATATCCAGCGCCAGGCTGGCCAGGTCAGCCGACAGCGCTTCGGCACCACTGTCATGCTCCAGGTACAGTAGCTTCAGAAATAGCTGGCACAGGTGGCAGGTTTCCGCGCGCAACGGTGCCTGTTCCGGCGGATGACGGTCAGTGACCAGGCTGACGTAATCAAGGCCCTTGCTCTCTTCGCAGTACACGCACTTGACCCGTACCACATGCCACTGGCAGGCACACAGCGAACACACCAGGTAGCGCAAGCCGTTGTGGGCGCCACGCTGGCGGATGACCCCGGCCATGGCCGGCGAGCCGCACCCGGGGCATTGGCTCAGGCTGGCGCCGGGTTTCAAGGCGGGGTTGGGCAGGTGGAGTAGCCAATGGGTCCAGGCGGCCTGCAAGGCCGCGCCCAGGAACGGTACGATGTTGGCAGGCAGCGCAGCGTAATTGCCGCTCAGCTGCGCCAGGGCCCACACCAGACGCTGGTCGGCGGGGGCTGTTCTCAACCTGTGCAGCGCTTGCTGCACCTTGGGGGTACCGGCCGTTGCATAGCGGTCCAGAAACGCATCCAGCCAAGGCTGCCACGCCCCTTCACGCACAAGACTGTCGAATGCCAAGGGTGGCAGGCCGTGCTGCTGGCACAGCACCAGGCGGTCAGGGGCCGGCATGGGCGCGGCCGGGGGCTGATCCAACAGGCTTTGCTGCACATCGCACAGGTCGGCCACCAGGTGCAGGAAGGCCTGCAGCTGATGGCCCGGCGCCAGAGCGCGCAGCCGCTCGGCACGTTGGGCAAAGAGCGTCGCGGGGGGTAGGTCAAGGTACGGCGGTGTACTGGCCGAGGCGGCTATCTGTTGAGGTTCTAGGATGCCTCTCACGGTTTGATCCTGTTCGGGTGCTCAGGGCGTTTGTCGCCCGTGACGTCACGATACCAGAGCGCATGGTGCTTGCGCGCCCAGGCGCGGCTGACCCAGCCGTGCAACATGGCGTCCACCGAACCCTTGATCCAGATACCGGCGTAGATATGCACGATAATGCTGGTCACCAGCACGAACGCCGCCGCGGCGTGGGCCAGCACCGCCAGGCGGATCGTGGTAATGCCGAACCACTGGCTGAAATACACCCGCCAGATCACCACGCCACTGAGCAGCAACACCAGCATGCACGCCAGCAAGGTCCAGAACAGCAGCTTCTGGCCCGGGTTGTACTTGCCAATGGGGGGCACGCCCTCCTCCTGGTTGAGCATGACCCGGTCGATGCGCTTGAGCCATAGCCTGTCGTTGTGGATGAAATAGTTGGCGCGCCAGAAGCGCACCACCAGGCCCATGAACAGCAGGAACATGGCCACGCCCATGAACGGGTGCAGGATGCGTGTCCACGGCCCGCCGCCGAACAGGTGGCTGAGCCAGAACAGCGCCGGGTGAAACAGCGCCAGCCCCGACAACCCGGCCATGAAAAACAGGATCGCCACCAGCCAGTGGTTGGTGCGTTGGTTGGCGGTGTAGCGCAGGATCTGTCTGGGCATCATGGCTGCTTACCCTCGCGGGGATCGTAGGTATGTACGGCCGGGTCGACCGTATGCACGGCAGGATCGAGGTGGGGCTCTTCATCCTCCTCGGTCAGTTGCGGGCCCACGCGCACATAGTGGAAGAACCCGGCCAGCACCGCCGCGCCCATGGCCAGCAAGGCCAGGGGTTTGGTCACGCCTTTCCACAGGCCCACCAGCGGGCTGATGGTGGGTTGGTTGGGCAAATTGGCGTAAAGGCTGGGCTGGTCGGCGTGGTGCAGCACGTACATCACGTGGGTACCGCCGACGCCATCGGGGTCGTATAGACCGGCCTGTTCAAACCCCCGGCTCTTGAGGTCGACGATGCGTTCGGCGGCGTGTTCCTTCATGTCGGCCTTGGTGCCGAAGACGATGGCGCCCGTGGGGCAGGTCTTCACGCAGGCCGGCTCCAGGCCCACCGCCACCCGGTCGGAGCACAGGGTGCACTTGTAGGCCTTGTGGTCTTTCTGGGAGATGCGCGGGATGTTGAACGGGCAACCGGTGATGCAGTAACCGCAACCGATGCAGTGGTCCTGGTTGAAGTCGACGATACCGTTGGCGTGCTTGATGATGGCCCCGGGGCTGGGGCAGGCCTTCAGGCAGCCGGGGTCGGCACAGTGCATGCAGCCGTCCTTGCGGATCAGCCACTCCAGGTTGCCGCTGTCGGTGTTTTCATGCTCGGTGAAGCGCATCAGCGTCCAGGTCTCGGCGGTGAGGTCCTGGGGGTTGTCGTAGGTGCCATGGTTGTGGCCGACCTCGTCGCGCAGCTCGTTCCATTCCGAGCACGCCACCTGGCAGGCCTTGCAGCCGATGCACTTGGTGGTGTCGATCAGCTTGGCGACTTCTTCCAGCTGGCGCACCGACGAGGGCACGGTGGTGGTGGCCGAACGGGCGGTGATGTCTTGAATGGCCATCTAGAGCTTCTCCACGTTGACCAGGAACGACTTGGATTCCGGCGTCTGGGAATTGCCGTCACCCAGGAACGGCACCAATGTATTGGTCAGGTAGCCGTGGCGCGTGACACCGGTGAACCCCCAGTGCAGCGGGATACCGATCTGGTGCACGGTCTGGCCGTTGACCTGCAGTGGCCGGATGCGTTTGGTGACCACCGCCACGGCCTCGATGAACCCGCGTTTGCAGGTCACCCGCACCCGGTCGCCCGCAACGATGCCCTTCTCGGCCGCCAGCACCTCGCCTATTTCCACGAACTGCTCGGGCTGGGCAATGGCGTTGAGGCGGCAGTGCTTGCTCCAGAAGTGGAAGTGCTCGGTGAGCCGGTAGCTGGTGCCCGCATAGGGAAAGTCCTTGGCCTGGCCGAGCGACTCCCACACCGAATCGAAGATGCGCGCCGCCGGGTTGCTGACCACCTGCTTGTTGTTGGGGTGCAACGGGTTGACGCCAATGGGTGTTTCGAAGGGCTCGTAGTGCTCGGGGAACGGGCCTTCGTTCATCTTGTCGACAGCGAAGAACCGCGCCACGCCTTCCGGGTTCATGATGAACGGGTTCATGCCCGCTTCCGGTGGCACGTCGGCCTTGTAGTCGGGCACGTCGGTCCCGCCCCAGGCTTTGCCGGTCCACCACACCAGGCGCTTCTTCTCGTCCCACGGTTTACCTTGGGGGTCGGCGGAAGCGCGGTTGTAGAGGATGCGCCGGTTCAGCGGCCAGGCCCAGGCCCAGCCCAGGTGCTGTTTCATGCCGTAGGGGTCGCTGTTGTCACGCCGGGCCATCTGGTTGCCCTGCTCGGTCCAGCTGCCGCAGAAAATCCAGCAACCCGACGCCGTGGTGCCATCATCCCGCAGCTGGCCAAAACCGGCCAGTTGCGAACCGCCCTTCACCGCCGCGCCGGCGCCGTCGGTGAAGTCGGTGACGGCAAAGCCGTTGAGCTCCTTGGCCAGTTCCTCGGGCGAGGGTTCGTCCGGCACCTTGTAGGGCCAGGCCAGCTTCATGATCGGCTCGGCATAAGCGCCGCCCTGGGCCTGGTACAGCGCCTTGAGGCGGCTGTACAGCCCACTCATGATCGCCACGTCGGTGCGCGCCTCGCCCGGGCCATCGGCGCCCTTCCAGTGCCATTGCAGCCAGCGGCTGCTGTTGACCAGCGAGCCGTCTTCCTCGGCAAAGCAGGTGGTGGGCAGGCGGATCACTTCGGTCTGAATGGCCGCGGTGTCCACATCGTTGTAGGGCCCCACGTGCTCCCAGAACTGCGAGGTTTCGGTGGCGAGAGGGTCCATCACCACCAGCCACTTGAGCTTGGCCAGGGCTTTCATCACCCGGTTCTTGTCCGGCAGCGCGGCGATGGGGTTGAAGCCCTGGCACACGTAACCGTTGACCTTGCCCTGCCCCATCAGGTCGAACATCTTGAGGATGTCGTAGTTGGGGATGTCCAGCTTGGGCAACCAGTCGTAGCCCCAGTGGTTATCGGCGGTGGCGTTGGCTCCGTACCAGGCCTTCATCAGGCTGACGTGGAACTTGCTGTAGTTCTGCCAATAGGACAATTGCCCAGGGCGCAGCGGCACTTGAGTGCGCTTGGTGATGAACGCGCTGTAGTCCTGTTCGTTGTCCGTGCCAAGGGTCAGGTAGCCAGGCAAAGCGTTGGACAGCAGGCCCAGGTCGGTCAGGCCCTGGATGTTCGAGTGCCCGCGCAAGGCATTGACGCCCCCACCCGGCATCCCCACGTTGCCCAGCAGCAGCTGCACCATGGCGGCGCTGCGGATGATCTGCGAGCCGATGGAATGCTGGGTCCAGCCGAGGGCATAGAGGATGGTCATGGTCTTGCCGGGCGCGGCGCAGGTGGCGATCTCGTCCCAGATCTTGCGCATGGCGTCCACGGGCATGCCGCAGATCTGGCTGGCCAGCTCCAGGGTGTAGCGGCTGTAGTGGTGCTTCATCAACTGGTACACGCAGCGCGGGTCTTGCAGGGTCGGGTCGACCTTCGCAAAGCCGTCGTCGCCCAGTTCATAGCCCCAGGTAGACTTGTCGGTGTAGGTGCGCTTGGCCGCGTCGTAGCCGGTGAACAGGCCATCTTCGAAGCCGAAACCGGCTTTGACGATGAACGACACGTCGGTGTAGTTGCGCACGTATTCGTGCTGGATCTTGTCCTCGGTCAACAGGAAGTTGATCAGCCCACCCATGAACGCGATGTCGCTGCCGGTTCGAATGGGCGCGTAGTAATCCGCCACGGACGCGGTGCGGGTAAACCTGGGGTCGACGACGATCAGCCGGGCCTGGTTGTGGGCCTTGGCTTCGGTCACCCATTTGAAGCCGCACGGGTGCGCTTCTGCTGCGTTGCCGCCCATTACCAGGATCAGGTTGGCGTTGCCAATGTCTGTCCAGGTGTTGGTCATGGCGCCACGGCCGTACGTCGGGGCAAGACTTGCCACCGTCGGGCCGTGTCAGACACGCGCTTGGTTATCGAACCCCAGCATGCCCAGGCTGCGCACCACCTTGTGGGTCAGGTAACCGGCTTCGTTGGACGCCGCGGAGGCCGCGAGGAAACCGGTGGTGGTCCAGCGGTTCACTGTCTGGCCCTTTTCGTTCTTCTCGATGAAATGGGCGTCGCGGTCGGCCTTCATCAATTCAGCCACGCGGTCCAGGGCTTCGTCCCAGCCGATGCGGGTCCACTCGTTGCTGCCGGGCTTGCGCACCTGGGGGTATTGCAGGCGGTTGGGGCTGTGGATGAAGTCCAGCAGGCCGGCGCCCTTGGGGCACAGGGTGCCGCGGTTCACGGGGTGGTCGGCGTCGCCTTCGATGTGAATGATGTTCTGGGCGACGTTCTTGGCGCCATCGCCCTGCCCGTACAGGATCAGGCCGCAGCCGACCGAGCAATAGGGGCAGGTGTTGCGCGTCTCGCGGGTGTGGGCCAGCTTGAAGTGGCGCACCTGCTCGGCGAACGCCGGCGCCGGGGCCATGCCCAGCGCGCCGATGCTGGCGCCGGCCAGGCCGATGCCGGCGGCCTTGAAGAACTGACGACGGTTGAGGTCCATCGTGCACTCCTGATCAGGTAACAGCCTGCGGGACATCGCCGCGGGCACGTGGGCGGATCACGGTTGGGCCGCCGCCTGGGGCGGAGGCTTACTTAACTGTAGTCAGGAAATGGCCAGATTGCCTGTGCGTTGTGTACGCCTGTGGGTGCGGCGGCATCGCGGTACACCTGATAGGCCGCGGTGGCTGCTTACCAGCGGATGAAGCCGAAGCCCTTGGCATCGTTGTACCCTTCCACGGCGTCTGCTTTCATCTGTTCCACCGCCGCTCTGTCACTTGGGTCTCACATCGTCAGCCTGCAGGTGATTATTTACGTTTTTTACCGTGAACGTGACGAGATGCCCATCCGTGAGTTGCTGGCTGGGATAACCCACGATCGCCGATTGCGGCATGAACAGGGGCTCACCCACCCCCTCGCGACTAATCCAGCCATGCTCCTTCTCCTTGTTGAACCACATCACCGAACCCTCTTGTCTCTCATCCGACATGATCAACACCTCGTTGCTGCGTCGTTGAACCATTTTCACGGTGCCTGTTTCGATGCCTGCCATGATCGTTCTGACTTAATAGACTTGAACGTCTTCAGCCTGCATGCCCTTCTTCCCCTTTTTTGGGATGAAGCTGACCTGCTGCCCCTCTTCGAGCGTATGGAGACCAGCGCCCGCGATCCCACTGAAATGCACGAACAAGTCAGGGCTACCGTCTGCGGGGGTAATGAAGCCATACCCCTTGGCCTCGTTGAACGACTTCACCATACCGTTTTGTCTCTCATCCGACATGATCAACACCTCGGTGCTACATAGAAGACAAACGCCCGACCTTTGCCCGGCGCCCACCCTGGTACTAGGCGCCAACCACCCCCCACGCGCAACTGGTAGAACTGACAGCTACTGGTGAGTAGCTTCCTGGCCGGTGGGGCTGTCCGGGCTGAGCAGTCGCGCCAGCCGCTCCAGTTCCCCCGCCTCAACGTCCGAGACCGCGACGAACTGCATATGCCCCTGACGCCAACTGACCAGGTTGTACCCGCGACTGTCCATGCGCTGCCCGGGGCTGTCCGGCTGCTCGGTGGGCAGCACGAAGACGTTGATCAGGTGCTTGCCGTGGCCATAGATCAAGGCGGCGGCCGCCTGGTGTTGCAGGTAGTCGAGCCGGCCGCCCAGCAAGGGAAAACCGGCGCCCGCGAAGTCCGTGACCGGCGGTGAGAAGTCCAGCTTGCCGGTGAACCAGGGCTTGACCGTGTGCCTGTCCGAAGACGCCACGTCATTGAGGTGCTGGCCCATCAACGAGCGCACATGGCTGGAAACTGCCTCATCAACCAGCTGCGGTGAAACCTCTGGGCTATGCACGTACAGCAGAAGCGCCATGGCCAGCAGCGCTGCCGAACCCAGCGGCGCCAACCAGTGGCGCCAGGGCCAGACGCGCCTGGGCGCAGGGGGCGCGTCAAGTTCATGCATGAGGTGTGTGAGGCTATTGGGCAGCGCAAAGCGCGGCGCCGTGCTGCTCACACTGGCCAGCCAACGCTGCAGGCCCTGGAACTGGGCGGTGCAGGCGGCGCATTGTTCCAGGTGGGCCTGCACGGCGGCGCGCCGAGCCGGGTCCAGCTCACGGTCCAGGTAAGCATCCAGCAACCCGAGGCAGGTGGCGTGGTCGATGACAGTCATGGCCGCAGTGCCTGCAATTGAACCCGCAGCGCTGCCCGGGCCCGCGACAGGCGCGACATTACCGTGCCCAGCGGCACACCGGTCACTTGGGCAATGTCCTTGTACGGCAGGCCTTCCAGGTCCTTCAACACAATCACCTCCCGATAACCCGGCGCCAATGCCTGCAGAGCCTGTTGCAACAACGCCATGTCCTCAGCCTGCAAGGCCAGGAATTCCGGGGTTTGCTGGTGCCCCAGGGCCAGGTCATCGTCGCTGATGTCCTCCCCCATGGTCAGCCACGGCGAGTGCGCGGCCAGGCGCAGCCAGTTCATGCTCTCGTTGCGCACGATGCTCAGGAACCAGGCGCGTGGGTTCTCGCCGTCGAAACTGTTCAGGTACTTGAATGCGCGGTAGGCACTTTCCTGCACCACGTCGTGGGCCGCCGAGTCGCTGGCGGTCAACCAGCGCGCGAGGGTGTAGGCAGCCTGCAGATGCGGTGCGAACAATGCCTCGAATCGCGTCATGGCGGCTCTCGACCTGACCTGTGATACGTAACCCCGAACAGCACGGTTTTATTCCCGAAAAAATAAAAATAATCGCCGGAATAAACCCTGCCCTCGCCCCGTTTCCATAACCGTCAGCCAGCCCGGCTGACGCTTGCGATGGAGCTCTGCGATGAACACCACTCACCCCCGCACCGACAGCTTAGCCGACCCCAGCCATGACCCCGCGCGCCGCCACCTGCTCAAATGCTCGGCCTGGGCCGGTGCCGGGGTGCTATGGGCGCTGAGCGGCGGCATTCCCCGTGCCTTCGCCCTGGACAGCAACGGCCAACCCCACGACCCGGCGGCCGTGGCAAGCCCTTTTCAGTTCGTGCAACTGAGTGACTCGCACATCGGTTTCAACAAGGAGGCTAACCCCGAGCCGTTGAAAACCTTGCAGGTGGCCATCGACAAGGTCATCGCCCTGCCCGTGCGCCCTGCATTGATTCTGCACACCGGCGACATCACCCACCTGTCGCGGCCGGACGAGTTCGACCTGGCTGACCAGGCGTTCAAGGCCCTGCCCGCCAGGGTGCATTACGTGCCCGGCGAGCATGACACCCTGGACGAAGGCGGCGGCAAGCTGTACCTGCAGCGCTACGGCAAGGGCACCCAGGGCAATGGCTGGTACAGCTTCGACGATCACGGCGTACACTTCATCGCCCTGGTCAACGTGTTCAATTTTCAGGCCGGGCATGAGGCCACCCTGGGCAGCGAGCAACTGACTTGGCTGGCCGACGACCTGCGTGCGGTCAGCAAGAGCACCCCGGTGGTGGTGTATACCCATATTCCGCTGTGGACCATTTATCAGCCCTGGGGCTGGGGCACCGAGGATGGCGCCCAGGCCATTGCCCTGCTGCGTGACTACGGCTCGGTGACCGTGCTCAACGGCCATATCCACCAGGTGATCCAGAAGGTGGAAGGCCATATCACCTTCCATACCGCGCGGGGCACTGCGTATCCGCAGCCAGCACCCGGCGCGGCGCCGAACCCGGGGCCGATGACGGTGGCCGCCGACCAGTTGCGCAATTACCTGGGGCTGACCGAAGTGCGGGCGACCCAGGGCGACCACCCGCTGGCACTGATCGACGCCACACTGGTGACGTCATGAAGGCCTGGTGGTTGTGCCTGCTGTTGGCCAGCGCGGCCCACGCTGACGAGGTGCGCATTGACATCACGGGCTTCATGTTCGCCCCGCAGCCACTGGACGTACCCGTCGGCACCACGGTGACGTGGGTAAACCACGACCCCATTCCCCATACCATCGCGCAAAGCGCGCACCTGTTCCGGTCGGCGGCGCTGGACACCGATGACCGGTTCTCCTTCACCTTCACCACACCGGGTACGTTCCAGTACTTCTGCACCTTGCACCCGCAGATGGTCGGCACGGTGCACGTGGTGCCGCGGTGAGGCGCTGGGGGCGCTTCAGCGAAACCCACCCCCCACCTGCAACACCCGCGCACCACTGGCCACGCTCCCCGCCAGGGCGAATACGCATCCGAGCCACAGCGCCCATTGCGGCCCACTGGTCAATGAGGCATGGAAACACAGGGCCACCAACGAAGCCCCCAGTGTCTGCCCCAGCAAACGCGACGTCGCGACGATGCCGCTGGCACCGCCGCTGCGGTGAGCCGGGGCGCTGGTCATCAAAGCCTTGAGGTTGGGTGACTGGAAGAAGCCAAAACCGGCACCACAGAGGGCCATCCGCCAACCGATGTCGAACCCCGAGGCCCCACTGCCCAGCAGCGCCAGCGACGCCATGCCCAAGCTCAATGCCAACAGGCCGATGCCCCCCAGCAAACCCGGCGAGAAGCGGTCGGCCAGGCGCCCGGCCACCAGCGCGGTCAACGCGACCACCGCTGGCCACGGCGTCATCAGAAAGCCCGTGGCCACCTGGCTGTGGCCCAGCACGCTTTGCAGCAGAAACGGCAGCGCCACGAACGCCAGGCCCTGGGTGCTGAAGGCACAGATGGCGGTGGCCGAGGACAGAGCGAACAGCGGCCTGCGAAACAGGTCCAGCGCCAGCATCGGCGCCGGGTGCCCAGCCTGACGACGGATGAGCAAGGCCCCGCACACCAGCGCTACCACCAGTTCGGCGGCAGTAAGCAGGCCATTTTCGCCGTGCACCGTGGTCCCCAGGCCCAATACCAGGCAACCGAACAACCCGGCGCACAGCATGGCGGCCACACGGTCGAAATCGTGGCCAGCCCGCTCGATATCGGGCAGGTTGCGGTAGGCGAGCACCACGGCCAACACGCCCAGGGGAACGTTGATCAGAAACAGCCAGTGCCAAGTGGCCACCGACAGGATCGCCGACGCCGCAGTGGGCCCCAGGGTAAAGGCCAGCCCCACCACCAACGAGTTGTAGCCCATGCCCCGCCCCAGCATGTTGGCCGGGTAGATAAAACGCAGCAGCGCCGTGTTGACGCTCATGATGGCCGCGGCCCCCAGGCCCTGCACCACCCGCGCGATAGCCAGGGACGGCAGCGACCACGCCAGCCCGCATACCAGTGAAGACAACAGGAAAACAATCAACCCGCCCAGATACACCCGACGATGCCCTAGCACCTCACCCAGCGAGGCAAACGGTAGAATGGTGGCGACCATGGCGAGCTGATAGGCATTGACCACCCAGATCACCGACGCAGAGTCGGTGCCGATGCCGCTGGCCAAGGTGGGCAAAGCGGTGTTGACGATGGCCGTGTCCAACGTGGCCATGCCAACGGCCAGGGACAAGGCGAAGACAGCAGGAATGCGGTTCTGGCTGGGCAGACCGTCAGTGGGAGCAAGCATGCGCAGGGGTATCCGAGTTCGGGCAGGAAAGCAGTGGAGCGTAAACCCGTGGCGCCCAGATTGCCTGTCAAAAGCGCGAAACTGACCGAGTTTTCATGATGGCCACCTGACCGCGTCAGCGGTACCGGCGGGGTACCAGATACTGCCCGGCATGGGTGACGCAGCCAGGGAAGCTACAGGGGCAATGAAGTGCCCACCCTGTGATAGCGCTGCGCGCCACAACGTGCGCAGCGCTCGCAGGTCACCTGGGTCGAGCCCAGCATTTGCGGGGCACACAGCGCCCACTCACACCCTTTGATCAGGCAGATGATACTCACGGTGACCTCCCCGGGGTGAACCCCCGACTGTTCCTGGTAATGACGGTGCAGGGTTCGGGCCAATCGCGGCCCCCCTCTACGGCACACAGAATCAACAGGTTAACGCGCCCCGGACCGTGCATTTTGCACGCTCGGGGGCGTTGCGCGTTGCAGCCTGCAGGATGGTGTTTCGGGCCAGTTATGCCTGTGGCATTGCCTGGTCTGCTTTGTTGGTTCACTGCAGATCCGGGTTGATGCCAACAAGGCGGTCGCGGTGATCTCACAGACAACATTGGCCCGAAACAGATGTGGGAGCAAAGCTTGCTCGCGAACGCGCCGCGCGGGCGGCGCTTCCCGGCCAAGGGCTCGGCCCCCCCGCCGGTCCCACATCTGTTTCGGGCCAGTTATCCCAGTGACACCACCTGGTCCGCTCTGTTTGTTCACTACAGAACTTTGAAGGCACCACAACTTCCCCGGGATTCCGTGAAGAACCCTTTTTTTACCCAGCCCCTCAACTTTGCACGCGGACTTCCGATATCAAGGATCAAGGGAGCCTGCGCGCGCTGGACAGGGAGTCGCCAAATGACTCGGTAGATCGGCATCCATGATAGAGAAATCCCCCCCTCAAGGCCGCTGGCGCGCTTATCTGCGTTGCCCGGGCACCCGCTACCTCCTGGCGACGGTGGCTTTGTTGGTCGGCCTGCTGGCCATCACCCCGCTGGAGCTCTGGGGGCCTGCGCCCCAGTCCCCGCTGGTGGCGTTATGCGTGGGCGTGCTGGTAGTGCTGGCCATGCTTGCCGTGCAACTGAGTATCAGCCAACGCCTGGTCAGGCGGCGCAACCTGGAGCTCAAGGGTCAGATCCAGGAGCACGCGGCGGTGCGTGCTTCGCTGGCGCGCAGCGAAGACCGCTTTCGCAGCCTGTTCGAGCGATCCCCCGACGCGGTATGGATCCTCGACCAGCATGGTTTCAGCAGCCAGGCCAACGCCGCCATGCTGGCGGCGTTCGGGTTCAGCGATGCGTCGGCCTTCAAGAACGTCAGCCCCTTGGACTTGTCGCCCCCCGAGCAGGAAGACGGCACGCCGTCAGTGGAGCGTGCCGAAGCGGTGATGGCGGCGGCCAACGCCAAGGGCGTGCAGCGGTTCGAGTGGATGCACCGCCGGCTGGACGGCAGCTGCTTTCCCTCGGAAGTGACCTTGAGCGTGCTGGATCTGGACGGCGAACCGGTGACCTTCGCCGTGGTACGCGACATTTCTCAGCGCCGCGAAGCCAAGGCCGAACTGCTGCGTCAGAAAACCCTGCTGCAGGCCATCGTCGACAACGCACCGTCGTTGATCTACATGTTCGACACCCAGGGCCGACTGGCGCTGTGCAACCAATTGTACGAGCATGCCGTAGGCCACGTCAGCGCCGAGCTGGTGGGGCAGCGCCGGGACGATTTCATGATTCCGGCCGATGCCCATCAGCAGAACCTTGACGATTCGACCGTGCTGGTCGCCGGCCAGGCGCGCCGCTTCGAAGACATCCACCATGACCCCCAGGGCTTGGCCCGTACGTACCTGACCACCAAGTGCCCGCTGCGCACCCCCGACGGCAAGCTGCTGGGGGTACTGGGCATTTCCAACGACATCACCCGCCTGAAACAGACCCAGGCCGCGCTGGAACGCCTGGCCCACTACGACGCCATCACCGGGCTGGCCAACCGCGTGCTGTTTCACCAGCGCCTGGGCCAGGAAATTCACCTGGCCGCCACCCACGGGCGGCAACTGGCGGTATTGGTACTGGACCTGGATGGCTTCAAGACGGTCAACGACACCCTGGGCCACCCCACCGGTGACCTCTTGCTGCAGGAAGCGACCGTGCGCTTGCAACGCGCCCTGCGGCCCGACGACATGATCGCGCGGTTGGGGGGCGACGAGTTCGCCTTCGTGCTGCCGATCAACCGCCACCTGGAGGAAGTGATCAGCCGCCTGCAAGCCCTGCTTGCCTGCCTGCAGGCCCCCTTCGAGCTGGACGGCAGCCGGGCGCTGATCACGGCCAGCATCGGCATCGCCCTGTACCCCACCGACGGTGGCTGCGCCGATACCTTGTTGCGCCACGCGGACACGGCCATGTACGCGGCCAAGGAGGCAGGGCGCAACGACTATCGCTTCTACCAGCAGCACATGACCCAGCACATGCAGGAGCGCGTGACCCTTGAGCATGCGTTGCGCCGTGCCCTGGAGCACCAGGAGCTGGAGGTCTGGTACCAACCCAAACTGGCCATGGCCGACGGCCAGGTAGTGGGCGCCGAGGCCCTGATGCGCTGGCGCGACCCGCAGGCCGGACTGATCGCCCCGGCCGATTTCATTCCCCTGGCCGAGCGTACCGGGTTGATCGTGCCCATGGGCGAATGGCTGCTGGACCAGGTGTGTGGGCAACTGCGGGCTTGGCGTGACCGCGGCAGCTTCGACGGCCACGTAGCGATCAATGTCGCGGTGCCGCAGATCGAGCGCAGTGACTTCGCCGGCTCGGTCAGCCGCGTCCTGCAACGTTACCAGTTGCCGGCGCGGCTGCTGGAAGTGGAAGTGACCGAAAGCCTGTTCCTGGAAAGCCGGCAACTGGCGCGCAGCGTGCTTGGGCGCCTGCAGGCAATGGGGGTGACCACGGCGGTGGATGACTTCGGCACCGGTTACTCCTCCCTGGCGTACCTGCACCTGCTGCCCGTGGATAACCTCAAGATCGACCGCGCCTTCATTCAGGAACTGCCGCACTCCGCTACCCACATGGCCATTACCCGGGCAATCATCCAACTGGGCCACGCACTGAAGTTCCGCGTGACCGCCGAAGGCATCGAAACCGACGAGCAATATGAGTTCGTGCGCCAGGCTGGGTGTGACGTGGGCCAAGGCTACCTGATTGCCCAACCCATGCCCGCGGCCCAGTTCGAGGCCTGGCTGGCCGAGCGGGCCGGCTGCCGGTAGCGGACCTGCATTTCAAATAACCTCAGGGGCGGGGCCATCAACGCCATGGGAGCCGTGGCTTCATGGCCTCATCCATGAGGCCCGCCGGTTTCCCATGGCATCCTCCGTTGCAAGCGCTTATCATGCGCGTTTTCCCCGACCCACCGCGCCCATGCCCAAACCCACCCTCCCCGAGCCGGATGAACCCTGCGGACCACAGGACATGTTGCACGTGTTCCTGCAGCAGCAGGGGCGCGTGGAAAAACAGTTGAGCCGCTGGGTTGCCTGCCGGGCTACCGCCGCGGACTTGTGTCAGGAACTGTTCATACGCCTGTGGCGGCGCAAGGACGTGCAGGTGCAGGACCTGAGCCAGTACATGATGCGCAGCGCCCGCAACCTGGCCATCGACCATATCCGCAGCCAGCGCAGCCGCCTGCGCACCGAATCGGCACTGCTGCCCGAGCAGATGGTCGGGGCGCCCACGGCGCTGGAAGACGGCCACCAGGCCACCCATGAGTTGCACCAGGTAGAGGCGGCCCTGCGCGCCTTGCCAGAACGCACCCGCCATGTGTTCCTGCTCAACCGTATCCATGGCCAGAGCTACGCCGATATCGCCCGGGCGCTGGGGATCTCCGCCAGTGCCGTGGAAAAACATATGATGCGCGCCTTGCAAGCCTGCAAGAGTAGCGTCGACGCGCCCACCGTGAAGGCCCCGACATGAACCTGGTCAGCCCCCCTGCCCACCGCGCGAGCGAAGACATCGCGCTGCTGTGGGTGACCCGCCTGGCCGCCGAGCCCGACAACCCCCTGCTGGACGAGACGCGCCTGCCGACCCTTGAGCAGGCCGAACTGCAGCGCTGGCTGCACCAGGACCCGGCCAACGCCGATGCCTACGCCAGCGCCCGACGCCTGTGGCAACTGACAGCCCCCGGCGCCGCACGGCTGGCCCAGGAGGAAGATGCCGCCCTGCAGGCCTTGCTGCTGCGCGCTCGCACCCCCCGGCGCCCGGCCCCTCGCAGTGTGGTGTCACTGGCCATGGCGGCCACCGTGGCCCTGGCCGGGGTGCTGGCGCTGCTGTGGCAACCCGAACGCTGGTTGGAAGACCTGCAGGCCGATTACCACAGTGCCCCCGGGCAACTGCGCGACATCACCCTGGCGGACGGTAGCGAAGTGCAACTGGACGGTAACAGCGCGCTTGACGTGTCGCTGACTGCCGCGGGCCGCAGCGTGCACCTGCGGCGCGGCGCGGCGTATTTTCATGTCAGCCACAACGGCCAGCCATTCGTGGTGCATGCCGGCGACGGCGAAGTCCGGGTGTTGGGCACCCATTTCGAAGTGCGCCGCGAAGCCGCGGCGACCCAGGTCAGCGTGGAGGAAGGCAAGGTCGCGGTGCAGCCCACGGGCGCGCCGGCCCCCGTGCTGCTGACCGCCGCGCAGCGGGTCGACTACCGCCAGGGCCAGGTCGGCCCGCTGCAAAGCATCAACCCGCAGCAGGCCTTCGGCTGGCGTCAGGGCCAGATCAGCTTCCGCCGTCAGCCACTGGCCGACGCCCTGGCTGTGGTGCAGCGCTACTACCCGGCGCGCATCCTGCTGCTCAATGACGAACTGGGCGCACGCACGGTCAGCGGCGATTTCGCCAGCAACGACCCTGCGGCCATGCTCGCGGCATTTCAGGGGCTGCTGGGCTATTCGCAGCACGTTCTGCCCGGCGGCACCGTGGTGATTCGTTAAAAGGGTGCGGCGGCAAAGCAAATGAGATATATTCGCATCCTCTTGAATTGACCCGAGCCCACGCCCGATGCGCTGCCGGTTGCGACTCTCCTTGCTGGCAGCAGCCTTGAGCGGCCCCCTGGCACTGCCCCCGTTGGCCTTGGCCGACGCCGCCGTAGCTGCCGTGCCCCGCTACGCCATTGCGCTCAAGGCCCAGCCGCTGCCCGACGCCCTGGCGGCCCTCAGCCGTCAGACGGGTCAGAATATCGTTTACGCCGAGGACCTGCCCTACCAGGTCCAGGCCCCGGCCGTCGCCGGGCAGTTCACCGTGGAACAGGCCCTGGGGCGCCTGTTGGTCGGCACCCCACTGGGCTTTCGTCGCACCAGCCCCACCACACTGGCCCTGGCAACGCTGGCCGGCAGCGACGACCGTATTGTCCTGCAACCCTTGAACATCGATGGCGAGCGCGGCCCCAGCTACCCGCCCGACCCTGTCAGCCACATCAATCACAGCACCGCGCCGTGGCTGGAACAGCCGCAGTCCATCAGCCGGGTCAACAACGCCGTGCTGCGCGACCAGCAGCCGCGCAACCTGGATGACGCCCTGCGCAATGTCAGCGGCCTGACCCAGGGCAACACCCTGGGCAGCACCCAGGACACCCTGATCAAGCGCGGTTTCGGCGACAACCGCGACGGCTCGATCCTGCGCGATGGCATGCCGGTGGTCCAGGGCCGCAACTTCAACGCCACCACCGACAGTGTCGAAGTGCTCAAGGGCCCCACTGCCCTGCTCTACGGCATCCAGGACCCGGGCGGGGTCATCAACGTGGTCACCAAGACCCCGCAGCTCAGCGCCCATGATGAACTGCAGACCAAGGCATCGAGCTTCGCCCATGGCCGCGACGGCAGCGCGGTAACCCTGGACAGCACTGGGCCGCTGGGCGACAGCGGCCTGGCCTACCGGCTGATCCTCGACCATCAGGATGAAGACTACTGGCGCAACTTCGGCGTGCACCGCGAAACCCTGGTGGCGCCCTCACTGGCCTGGTACGGCGAACAGAGCGAGGTGCAACTGAGCTACGAGCACCGCACGTTCGTCACCCCGTTCGACCGCGGCACGGCCATCAACCCGGCGACCGGCCACCCGCTGGACATTCCGTACACGCGGCGCCTGGACGAGCCGTTCAACGACATGACCGGCCGCTCCGAGCTGGCGCGGCTGAGCTTCAAGCACCTGCTGGACAACGACTGGACCTTGCACGGCGCCTATAACTACAACGAAGAAACCTACGACGCGTACCAGGTGCGGATCACCGCCGTGAACCCCGCCAAGGGCACCCTCACCCGCAGCATGGACGGCACCCTGGGCTCGGTCAGCCGCGCCCAGCAAGGTGAACTGGAACTGTCCGGCAGCCGCCAGTGGTTGGGGCTGGAGCATGAAGTGCTGGTGGGCATGAGCGAAGAGCACCGGCTGTATTTTCGCGGTGACCTGTTGCGCCAGGCCAGCCTGACCACCTTCAGTTACACAAACCCGGTGTATGGCCAGGAGGTAGCGCCCACCCTTGCGTCGGCCAGTGCCAGCGACCAGTTGGACCGCCTGCGCACCAGCGCCTTCTACCTGCGCGATACCCTTCACCTCAACGAGCAGTGGATCGCCACCCTGGGTGCGCGTTTTCTGGTGTACGACCAGTACGCCGGCCGCGGGCGGCCCTTCCACGCCAACACGGACATCAACGGCGAGGCCTGGGTGCCCAGCGCCGGGCTGGTCTACCGTTTCGCACCGAACTGGTCGTGGTACGGCAGCTACAGCGAGTCGTTCAAGCCCAACTCCAGCATCGCCCCGCTCAACGCCGCCAGCGAACAGATCATCGACGCCAGCATTCTCCCGGAACAGGCCAAGGCCTGGGAGACCGGGCTCAAATACGAGGTGCCTGATGGCCTGTCGGCCAGCATCGCGCTGTATGACATCCGCAAGCGCAATGTGCTGGTCAGCGAGACGGTCGACGACCTGCCGGTCAGCCGCAACGCCGGTGCCGTGCGCTCCCGGGGCCTGGAACTGGAGGCCAGCGGCCAGGTGGCCGAAGGCTGGCAATTGATGGCCGCTTATGCCTACACCGACGCCTGGGTCACCCGCGACCCGGAGCTGGCCGGCAAACCCCTGCAGAATGTGCCGCGCCATAGCGGCTCTCTGTACCTGACCCACGACCTGGGTGGCCTGCTGGGCAGCGACCGCCTGCGCATCGGCGGCGGCCCGCGCTATGTGGGCGAGCGCGCCGGCGACCCGGCCAACAGCTTCCAGTTGCCGGCCTACACGGTCACCGACGCCTTCGCCCGCTACGACACGCACCTGGGCGAGCATGACTTGCGCGTGCAATTGAACGTCAACAACCTGTTCGACCGTCATTACTACCCATCCAGCGTCAGCCAGTACTTCGTGTCGATGGGTGACCCGCGCCAACTGGTGCTCAGCACCACGCTGGGCTTCTGACGCGGCCTGAAGACGGTCTATAGTGACTGTGCACGCCCATCAGGCAGGACCCGTGAACGACTCGACATTATTGGCAGCACTGCTGTGCCTGTTGCTCAACCCTTTTCAGGCAGCCGCCGCTCCCGCGCCGTACCAGGTCGTGACCGAAGAGTGGGCACCCTACAACTACGTGGAAAACAACCGCCTCACCGGCATGACCACCGACATCGTCAGGGCGATCATGGCGCTGACCGGGGACGACTTCCCGATGCAAATGTTGCCCAGCATGCGCAGCACGTATGCCCTGAAGACGCACCCCAGGACCATCATGTACTCGATGTTCCGCACTGCCGACCGCGACCCGCTGTACAAGTGGGTGGGCCCGATCGTGGAAGAGTCCATCTACCCCTACCAACTGGCCGACGCGGACCCTGCGGTCAATACCCGCGAGCAACTGCTGCGCGCCCCGCAGATCACCACCCGCCAGGCCGGGCTGATTCCCCAGACGCTGCAGGCACAGGGTTTCACCAACGTCGACAAAAGCGCCGCCGAAAACCTGCAGTTGTACCGCATGCTGCTGGCCGGGCGCACCGGTATCATCGTTGGCGACACCGCGGCAGGCGTCGCCTACTACAGCCGCCAACTGAGCATCGCGCCGGGCACCTTGCGCCAGGTACCGGTCGAGCTCTATCGCTCATCGCTGTACATCGCGTTCAGCCGTGACGCGGACGACCGGCTGGTCGCCGCCTGGTCCCGTGCCCTGGAGCAATTGCGCCGCTCTGGCGAGCTGGAACGTATCCAGCACCGGTACGAGCAATAGCCCCCGGTTCCACAGGGCAAGGCACTTCATGCCGGCCCAGCGGTCTGTTCTGAACACCTCACCTGCCAGCGGAGTTTCCATGATCACCGTCCACCACCTCAACAACTCGCGCTCACAGCGCATTCTCTGGCTGCTGGAAGAGCTGGACGTGCCCTATGAAATCAAGCGCTACCAGCGCGACCCGAACACCAACCTGGCGCCGCCGGAACTCAAGGCCATCAACCCGCTGGGCAAGTCGCCGGTGATCGAGGACGGCCCCCATGTGCTGATCGAATCCGGCGCCATCATCGACTACCTGATCCGCCGTCACGGCGCAGGCCAGCTGCAGCCGGACCCGGCTACTGCCACCTACGACGAGTATGTGCAATGGCTGCACTTCGCCGAAGGCTCGGCCATGCTGCCGCTGATGCTCAACCTGTACGTGGGGCGCCTGGGCGAAGCCGGCGCGCCACTGCACCCGCGCATCGAAGCCGAGGTGGCCAACTACCTGGGCTACCTGGACCAGGCCCTGGGCTTGACACCCTACCTGGTGGGTGACGAACTCAGCGGCGCCGACATCCAGATGAGCTTCATCGGCGAAGTCGCCAAGGCCCAGGGCAAGCTGCCGGCCTACCCGAACCTGGCCGCCTGGGTGCAACGGTTCCAGGCGCGGCCGGCGTATCGCAAGGCGGTGGAGCAAGGTGGGGAGTATGCCTTTGCCAAGTGAACCGCCGCTCAGGGGGCTGTAACGCTTATCTGGGTCACCCCTGCGGTTTCAGCCTGTTCCAGGATCTGCCCGGGCGTTGCGTCCGCGGTGGGCATGAACAGGCTGTTTTCCGCGTCGCCAAAATGCAGCTGCAACAGGTGCATCGCCGCTTCGTGGGGCAGCAACTCGGGCTGCTGCAGTTCCAGCGCGTGGGTACGGGGCTCGCCGTTGAAGCGGTATTGCAGGGTGTAGAGGTGCATGGGTGTCCCTTTTTCCGAATGGCCCGGTGTGCCGTGCAGCGTTGTCGCCGCTAACGGTGACAATACCAGCAACCGCTGCTGTCAGTCGGTTCGTGCGGTTCGTCCAGCACCGACGCCCCAATGAAAATAATTTTCATTTTCTAGTGAGGTGTTCTGGCTCGGCGCTCGTGTAGTGAATGAAAGGCAATCCTATTCGCATTCACTTCACCCAGCACAGAGCATCGGCATGACCTCCAGGCACTCGGCGAACACCTTCTTCCTCCCCACCCACCCGCGCTACCGAAGCGCCTGTGCCAGCGGCGTGCTGATGCTCAGCCTGGCGCAGCCGCTGTGGGCGGCTGACAGCGTGGAGCTTGGCGCCACGACCATCGACAGCACCATCCCGACCACCACCGAGAAAAGCCAGACCAGCTACCAGGCCGTGGCCTCCACCGTGGCCACCCGCACCGAAACCCCGCTGATCGAAGTGCCCGCCTCCGTCAACGTGGTCACTCACCGGGTGATCGAGGACCGCGCGCCGCAGAGCCTGGACGAAGCCATCAACGCGGTCAGCGGCGTCAAGCAAGGCAACACCCTGGGGGGCACCCAGGACGCGATCATCAAGCGTGGCTTTGGTACCAACCGCGACAACTCGATCATGCGCGACGGCATGCAATCGGTGCAGGCGCGCAACTTCACCCCCACCACCGAGCGGGTCGAAGTGCTCAAGGGCCCCGCCTCCATGCTCTACGGCGTGCAGGACCCGGGCGGCGTGATCAACGTGGTCACCAAAAAGCCGCAACTGACCCAGGCCACGTCGATTTCCGGGTGGGGCACCAGCTACGGCGGTGGCGGCGGCCAGTTCGATACCACCGGCCCGGTGGGCGATACCAACCTGGCGTACCGCCTGATCTACGACAAGCAGCAGTACGACTACTGGCGCAATTTTGGCAGCACCGACCAGGAAGTGGTGGCGCCATCGTTGAGCTGGTTCGGTGACGACACTACCATTACCGCGGCCTACGAACACATGGAGTATTCGGTGCCCTTCGACCGTGGCACACAGATCAACACCACCACCGGCAAGGTCCTGGACATTCCGCGCAACCGCCGCCTGGATGAACACTTCAACATCACCACTGGCCGTTCCGACGCCTTCAACCTGACCGCCGAGCACCGCCTCAACGACGACTGGACCCTGAAGGCCGGCTACGGCTACAGCCGCAACTACTACAACGACCACCAGTCACGTTATATCTCCGCCAACTTCACTACCGGCAAGGTCACCCGCCGTGGCGACGCCACCCGCGACGCCCTGCAGGTAGCCCACACCGCCACCGTCAGCGCCCTGGGCAACCTGGAATTCGCCGGCATGCGCCACGAAGTCCTGGTGGGCGTGGACTACATGCACAACGACCGCACCCTGGGCGACCTGATCCGCAACGTCAACGACACCAACTTCAACTACAACGACCCCGTGTACGGGCAAGTGCCGGTGCCCAGCCGCGTCAGCGCCGCCAACAGCGACCAGACCGACCTGCTGCACACCCACGCCTTCTTCCTGCAGGACGCCATTCACCTGAATGACCAATGGATACTCCAGGCCGGCCTGCGCTACGAGTCGTTCACCGAATACACCGGCAAGGGCCATCCGTTCGTGGTGGGCGCCGACGTCGACCGCAGCAAGGCCGTGCCACGCCTGGGCCTGGTGTACATGATCCAGCCCGACTGGTCGGTGTATGGCAGCTACACCGAATCATTTCGCCCCAACACCTCCATTGCCACCGTCATCGGCGACCTGGCGCCCGAGGAAGGCCGGGCCTACGAGATCGGCACCAAATTCCAGAACGACTACCTCACCGCCAGCCTGGCGGCGTTCACCATCACCAAGAAAAATGTGCAGACCAGCGCCACCTGCGGCACCGAGACCTGCACGCGGCTGGGCGGCGAAGCGCGCTCGCGCGGAGTGGAACTGGACGTCAGCGGCCAGCTCAACGAATTCTGGAGCGTGACCGGCAGCTACGCCTACACCGACACCGAGTGGACCAAGGACCCCATCCTCCAGGGCACGCCCCTGGACGGCGTGTCGAAGAACACCGCCGCGCTGTACCTGACCCGCGACTTCGGCCACGTCGGTATCGGCGACTTGCGCGCCGGCTTCGGGGGCCGCTACATGAGCAAATGGGGCGCCAACGACGGCACCGGTACCGAGTACTGGCTGCCTTCGGCGAAGGTCGCCGACGCGTTCGTGGCCTACAAGATGAAGCTTGACCAGAAAGACCTGACCCTGCAGCTGAACGTCAAGAACCTGTTCGACGAGATTTATTACGTCTCCAGCAGCGGCCTGGGTTCCCCCGCCATTGTCATCGGCGAACCACGCCAGGTGATTGCCAAGGCCACCCTGGCCTTCTGACCCCAAGGACCGATCATGCCTCCTTCCCTCACACAGGCACTGAGCCTGGCCGCGGCGATGCTCGCCGGCCAGGCCACGGCCGCCAGCCTTGATCCGCAACTGCCGGCCTACAGCCCGCAAGCGGTGCAACCGGCGCCCGGCGCACCGTACCTGACGCCCGGTGGTGCCATTCGCATCGGTGGCGCCGAGCACGTGCGCTACATCGTCGAGCGCTTCAATGCCGCCCTGCTCGAAAGCCACCCCGGCTGGCATTTTCAGGACGAATCCAAAGGCACCACCAGCGCCGTGCCGCTGCTCACCCACGGGGTGACGCTATTCGGGGCGATGGGCCGCGAGATCAACCCGCTGGAGGTCAAGGCCTACAGCAAGATCGTCGGTACCGCGCCCCTGGAGATCCGCATTGCCCTGGCGGCGAACGACACCTCCCAACACCTGGCCACGTCACTGGCGGTGTACGTCAACCGCGCCAACCCGCTGGCCCAGGTCAGCGCTGCTCAGGTCAGCCGCGCATTGACCGTCGGCAACCCGGACGGCGACCTGTCCACCTGGGGCCAACTGGGCCTGGGCGGCGACTGGCGGGAGCGGCGCATACACCCCTACGGCACACCGGAGTTCACCGGTTTCGGCACCTACCTGCAGGCCAACCACCTGCAGGGCCGCCCCCTGACACCAGGCTACGAGGCCTACGGCAACACCGAGGCGATTCTGGCGCGCCTGGCCGCCGACCCGGCCGGCCTGGCGGTAGCGGCCATCGGCCTGAGCGACGCCCATATCAAGGCGCTGCCGATGGTGGACGAGCATGGGGCCGTGACCACCGGTACCGAGGCTGAAGTCCGCGAAGGTCGCTACCCCTATGGGCGATTCCTGTACCTGTACCTGCGCCGCGAGCCTGGCAAGGCCGTCGATCCGGTGGTACGCGAGTACCTGCGCTTCGTCCTGTCGCGCCAGGGCCAGCAGATCATCGCCAGCCAGCCCAAGGGCTACTTTCCCCTCAGCGCTACCCAGGCCCGGGCGGAACTGACCAAACTCGACGAGGTTGCCCCGCGATGATGCCACTGTTCAAATTCATGGCCTGGCTGGGCCTGTGCCTGCCCATGGCCTGGGCCCAGGCCGACAGCCTGACACCGCCCGCACACGCCAGTTATCTGACCGCCGACGGCGCCATCGCCATCATCGGCAACGACGGCATGCAGCCGCTGATCGAACAGCTCAACGCGCTGTTCGTGCGCCAGCATCCCGGCTTTCGCTTTGCCGTCACCGCCCAGGGCTCGTCGGTGGGCCTGCCCGCCCTGACGGCCGGCGCCACCGCCATCGCGCCATTGTCGCGCGAGCCCTGGCTGGGTGACCTGCACGGCTTCGAGCAGGTGTTCGAGCGTGCCCCCCTGGACATCCGCATCGGTTATTCGGGGTATGGGCCACGCGCCAATGGCAAGACCCCGCCTGCGGTGTACGTGCACCCGGACAACCCGCTGGCGAGCCTGGACTTGAACCAGCTAGCCAAGGTGGTCACCGCTGGCCAGCCGGGGGGCGATATCAATACCTGGGGACAGTTGGGCCTGAAAGGTGATTGGGCCTGGCGGCGCATCCACGTCTACGGCCTGCGCGACGAGGGTGGGTTTGCCACCAACCAGCGCATGGATCGCTTTGGCGGCAAACCGTTCAGCCCCCATTATGAAGCGCTGGACAGCGTGGGCGCGGTGCTCAAGGCCGTGGCCACCGATAGCCACGGCATCGGGCTGGTCGGCTGGGCCAACAGCGGCACACTGGCGCCGGGGCTGCGCATCGTGCCCCTGGCCGCCAAGCCTGGCGAGGCGGCACGGGGGCCTGCGCTGGAGGACGTGGCCGCCGGGGCGTACCCGCTTTCGTCGTACCTGCACCTGTTCGTCAATGCGGCGCCGGGCCAGCGCCTGGAGCCTTTTATCAAGGCCTACCTGGCGGCGGCGCTAAGCGATGAAGGCCAGGCCTTGGTGCGGACGCAAACCGCGAGTGCCGAAGGCTATGTGCCGTTGAGTGCGCAGGACCTGGCCCAGGAGCGACGCAAGCTGGACAGTCTGTAACCTCCAGCTCGGCGGCGCTCTTTTCCCGAACTTCGCCGGGTCCTGCACGGTGCGCGTGGTCACCAGAGGGGCCGGGCACCGTTCGAGGAGCATGCGCCGCCGAGATCAATGGCTCAACTGGTTGCTGAACTGCCCCACCGCATCCACCACTTTCTGCGCGCCTTCCTGGATCTCGGCGATCACCGCCCCCGACTGCGCCGCCAGCCCCAGCCCCTGTTCGGCCTGGCGTTTGCCTTGCTCGATCACCTGCACGGCCTCTTCGGCCAATGTCTGGTTCTGCGATACCACCGCCACGATCTCCTCGGTCGCCTTGCTGGTACGCGAGGCCAGTTGCCGCACTTCATCGGCCACTACCGCAAAGCCGCGCCCCTGCTCGCCCGCGCGGGCTGCCTCGATGGCCGCGTTCAAAGCCAGCAGGTTGGTCTGGTCGGCAATGCTGCTGATGCTGTTGATGATGGTGCCGATCACCTGGGACTGCTTGTCCAGGGCGGCGATGCCCTCGGCGGCTTTCTCCATCTGGGCCGCGAGTTGCCGCATCACTTCCACGGTTTCCTGCACCACGCTGCTGCCCCGGCGCGCGGCCGCGTCAGTGTCCTCGGAAGTGGTATAGGCGATGTCGGCCGCGTCGGCCACGGCCAGCTCACGGTTGACCTGCTCGGTGATGACGGTGGCGAATTTGACCACCTTGTACAAGCGGTCATGTACGTCGGTGATGGGGTTGTAGGAGGCCTCCAGCCATACCGTGCGGCCGGCGCTGTCCACGCGCTTGAAGCGGCTGGCCACGTACTCGCCTCGACGCAGGGTGTCCCAGAAGGCCTGGTACCGGGGGCTGTTGAATTCATCGGGGTCGCAGAACAGCCGGTGGTGCTTGCCCATGACCTGATCGAGCCGGTAGCCCATGGCGCCAAGGAACCGCTCGTTGGCTGCCAGCACCACGCCGTCGAGGCTGAACTCGATCACGGCGGTGGAACGCTGCAAGGCTTCGATGAGGTTCTGGTGTTCGCGAGAGGTGACGATGGTGCGGGTCAGGTCATTGGCAAAGACCGAGCAATGCATCACGCGGCCGGCGCTGTCGCGCACCGGCTGGACAATGGCCCGCAGCCACGCTTCGACGTTGTCACCTCGGCTCAGTTGCAGGGCTCCTGCCCAGTGGGCACCGTTCTGGATCGCCTGCTTCATGCGTTTGAAGTGCTCGGAACCAGTGGCCTGGGACGGTACCAGGTCGACCAGCGCCCGGCCGATCACCTGTTCGGCGCGGTAGCCCATTTCCCGCTCGAAATTGCGGTTGGCGTAGAGGATCCGGCCCTGGGGGTCCAGGGTCAGTGCCAGCATCTCGGTGTCGAGACTGTCCTGGACCTGCTGCAACGACGACAACTGTTCATTGGCAACGGACAACGCGTGCTTCAACCGCTTGTTAAACATCATGGGGACCGTGTCTCGAAAAGGCTTGATAAGGGGCAGGTTCGTGGCACTGCTATCGGCATCGTTACGCCCGGCTTGAATCCCTGGCAACGGCCATGGCGCCGCCCATGGCCGGTGCACCGTGTTAAGGTGCGAGGCATCGTTGACCAGGAGGTTTGATTCCATGAGCAAGACCCCGTACGTCCCACCCAAGGTCTGGACCCACGAAGCACCGTCGGGTGGCCAATTCGCCAACATCAACCGCCCTGTCGCCGGCCCTACCCACGACAAGGAACTGCCGGTCGGCACACACCCCTTGCAGCTGTATTCCCTGGCGACGCCGAACGGCATCAAGGTCACCATCCTGCTCGAAGAGTTGTTGGCCCTGGGGCACAGCGGCGCCGAGTATGACGCCTGGCTGATCCGCATCAACGAGGGCGACCAGTTCTCCAGCGGCTTCGTCGACATCAACCCCAACTCCAAGATCCCAGCCCTGCTGGACCGCAGCGTCGAACCGGCAGTGCGTGTGTTCGAGTCCGGTTCGATCCTGGTGTACCTGGCGGAAAAGTTCGGCGCCTTCCTGGCCACCGACCTCGCCACTCGCACCGAGACTCTCAACTGGCTGTTCTGGCAGATGGGCGCGGCGCCCTACCTGGGTGGCGGTTTCGGGCACTTCTATGCTTATGCGCCGGAGAAGATGGAATACCCCATCAACCGCTTTACCATGGAAGCCAAACGCCAACTGGACGTGCTCGACCAGCGCCTGGCGCACAGCGAATACCTGGCTGGCGATGACTACAGCATCGCCGATATCGCGGTGTGGTCGTGGTACGGGCAACTGGCGCTGGGCAAGCTGTATTCAGCGGCCGAGTTCCTCAGCGTGCAGGACTACACCCATGTGCAGCGCTGGGCCCAGAGCATCGCCCAGCGCCCGGCCGTGCTGCGCGGTACGCGGGTCAACCGCACCTGGGGAGATGAGGCATCGCAGGTACCAGAGCGCCACCAGGCCGCGGATCTGGACTGACGCTTTACCGAACCTTTACCAACCCTAGACCTGCGTTTACACGGATCTGGTGTTTCATGTGTCCATGGCGAACCCACACTTTTCGCCAAAGGAGACACCATGATTTCGAAGATGACCAAAGCCCTGATCCTGTCCGGCTGCCTGATCGCCGCCGGCACCGCCTCCGCCGACCAGCGCGACGTGATCGTGCCTGTCATCGCCGGAGCCGCGGTGGGCGCGGTACTGGCCACCGTCATCAGCGGCGGCCATGAGCACCATCACCCTCACTACTACCAACCGGCCCCGCGCCCCGTGTACTACCAGCCGGTCGCCTACGAATACCGCCGCTACGCGCCGCCACCGCCACCGCGCTACTACGATGCGGGCTACCACCGCGGGTATGACCGGGGCTACGGCCGCTGGTAAGCCGCCCCGGGCGCGCTGCAGCGGACCTGGCCGCGTCCACGGTGCTTGCGGTACGCCTGGTGCAACGCAGCGCCTGTGACGCGGCCGGGTCCGCTGCTACACAGGGGTGGAGGGTTGCGGGAATACATGCGCGCACAGGTAGTCCACCAGTGCGCGCACCTTCGGCGACGGGTGACGGCTGCCCGGCCACAGCACATGGAATACGTTGGTATGTAATACATATTCCTGCAAGACAGGTTGCAAGGTGCCTGCCGCCAGTTCCTCGCGAATGGCAAAATCTGGCAGGTAGGCGATGCCCAGCCCCCGCAAGGCAAAGCATACGCGTGTCTCGATGTTGTTGCAGATCATCGCCACGGGCAGCTGCAATTCCGCTTCGCCGTCCTCGCGGCGCAACACCCAGGTCTCCAGCTTGCCGCTGCTGGGGAAGCGGTAATGCAGGCACGCATGCTCGAGCAGATCCGTGGGCACCCTGGGGGTGCCCCGCTGCGCCAGGTAAGCAGGGGACGCCACCAGCAACAGTCGGAACATCCCCAACCGGCGCGCGGACAGTCGCGAGTCGCTGGGTTCGCCCGTGCGAATCACGGCATCGAAGCCTTCGTCGATGACATCCACCAGGCGGTCACTGAAGTCCAGGTCCAGCTCGATGTCGGGGTAGGCGACCATGAATTGCGCCAGCACCGGCAACATCAAAGGGCTGACCATGGGCAGGCTCACGCGCAGCCGCCCCCGGGGGGCAGCCGACGCCTGGGCGAGCTCCTGTTCGGCGCTGTCGAACTCGGCAAGGATGCGTCGGCAGCGCTCCAGGAACATCTCGCCTTCGACCGTGAGGGCCACGCTGCGGGTGCTGCGGTGAAACAGGCGCGCGCCCAGGCTCTGCTCCAGCCGGCTGATACTCTTGCCCACCGCTGACGCGGATATCCCCAGAATGCGCCCGGTGGCGACAAAACTGCGGGTTTCAGCGACCTGTACAAAGACGGCGAAATTGCCGAGGCGATCCATGGCACTCCTCCATTGCGGAACGGACGGTCCGCAAAGCACGGAACACTACCCTACTTTGTCTCAGGCCTGGAACTTTCTACCGTGTGCGGCATTCCTCTGAACCTGGATGTTCCCCATGACTGCGCGCCCTTCAACTGTCACCCCTGCTCGCCCCTTGCCCCTTGGCGCCTTGCTGGCCCTGGCCATGGCCGGGTTCATCACCATTCTCACCGAAGCCTTGCCTGCCGGCCTGCTGCCGCAGATGGCCGCCGGCATGAACGTGGCGCCTACCTGGATCGGGCAGATGATCACTGCCTATGCGCTCGGCTCGATGCTGGCGGCCATTCCCCTGGCTACCGCTACCCAGGGTGTGCGACGCCGGCCCCTGCTGCTGGCGGCGATCGCCGGTTTTGCGGTGGCCAATACGGTAACCGCGTGCTCCACCAGCTACACCCTGACGCTGGTGGCGCGGCTGATAGCCGGTGTCTCGGCGGGCCTGCTGTGGGCGCTGATCGCGGGCTATGCGGCACGCATGGTGCCCGATGAGCAGAAAGGCCGGGCCATTGCAGTCGCCATGGTCGGCACCCCCCTGGCATTGTCGCTGGGGGTACCGGCGGGCACACTGCTGGGCAACGTGCTGGGGTGGCGCCTGTGCTTTGGCCTGATCAGCGTGCTGACGCTGGTCCTGATGGCATGGGTACGCCTGGGGCTGCCGGATTTCGCCGGGCAACCCGGTGGCAAACGCCTGACCACCCGCCAGGTGTTCATCCTGCCAGGCGTACGCCCGGTGCTGTTCGTGGTGCTGGCGTTCGTGCTGGCCCACAACATCCTGTACACCTACATCGCACCGTTCCTGGCCACCGCGCACCTGGCCGAGCGCATTGACCTGGTGCTGCTGGTGTTCGGCGTGACGTCGGTGCTGAGTATCTGGGTGATTGGGGCGCTGATCGACCGCCACCTGCGCCGCCTGACCCTGGTCAGCACCCTGTTATTCGGCCTGGCGGCGCTGCTGATTGGCATCGCCGGCAGCCAGCCGCTGGCGGTGTACGCCGCGGTGGTGTGCTGGGGCCTGGCGTTCGGTGGCGCCGCCACCCTGTTCCAGACCGCCCTGGCCAATGCGGCCGGCGACGCCATGGATGTGGCCCAGGCCATGCTGGTCACGGCGTGGAACCTGGCGATCGCGGGCGGCGGCATTGTCGGCGGGGTGTTGCTGGACCGCTTCGGTACCACCACTTTCGCGCCTGCGGTCCTGGCGCTGTTGCTGGCGACGTTCTGGGTCGTGTGGTCCGCCCGCCGGGGTGGCTTTCCCGTGGCGGCGACCGCAAGCGCCGGGTGAACCTGCCCCGCTGTGAAACCCCCGCTGGACGCCACCACCTGGGTCATTCGGCAATCAGCTGTTCGAAGGCTTTCACCGCCTGGGCCACCGCCGGCAGGCGGTCGCGCTCGGCGAGCCAGGCCAGCACCAGGCGCTCTTCGCTGGGCAGGTCACTGACGCGCCGCTGGCACAGTCCGGCCTGCACCGGCTCGCCGGGCCACACCGGTAGCAACGCCACCCCTGCCCCCGCCGAGGCCAGCGCCAGCGCGGCGGCAATGTCCGAACACTCGAACGCCACTTCAGGCCGCAACCCGGCTGCGGCGAAGGCTTGTTGCACGCGCTCGTAAAACCCATGGCCCTGGCGCCGACGCACCACGATCAAGGGCACCCGGGCCAGTTCGGCCAGGGTGCACTCGTTGCCCTCGGGCAGGCGCCCGGGCAGCGCCTCCACGGCCATCAACGCCAGGGGCTGCAGGGCAACGGTATGCAGCAGAGGGTTGGTCACCGGCCATTGGCTGATGGCGAAATCCAGCTGGCGGGCCTGGAGCATGTCCTCCAGGGCGGCGGGCTCGGCGTGGTAGATGGAGAAGAGGATTTGCGGCAATTGCTGCTTGAGGTCGGCCATGACGCGGGATACGCAGCTGACCCCTGAAGTGACCGTGCCGATGCTGACCTTGCCACTGACACCCTGGGCCAGGCCGCGCATCTCGGCGTCGATTTCATCGGCCAGGTTCAGCAGTTCGCAGGCGCGCCGGTACAGGTGCTGGCCGGCGTCGGTGACCAGCAGGCCGCGGCCCTGGCGCTCGAACAACTGCACGCCGTAATCGGCTTCCAGGGTCTTGAGGTGCTGGCTCAGTGGCGGCTGGGCGATGTGCAGTGCCTCGGAGGCGGCAGCGATGGATTTACGCTCGACGATGGTCTTGAAGTACAACAACTGGCGCAAATTCATGAAGGGTTCGGTCCAGGGGGCTTGGACCTAGGATAGCGGAACCGCTCAGTTGGAGCAGCCTTTGCCCATGACCCGGTACACCAGCGAGTGGCGCTGGCCCTGGCTGTCTTCGTAGACCATGGTCACCGGGACCACGGTGCACACGTCGGGGATGTCACCGGCGTCGATGACCCGCGCGATATCGAGTTTCTGGCCGTAGGTATAGGTTTGTGCGGGGTCGGCGTGGGCACTGGCGGCAGCGAAACCGAGGGCCAGGGCGGCGAAAGTCAGGGTGAGTCTCATGGCGTTGTCCTGTGGTAGTTGAGTACCCACAGGTTAAGGACCCCTCGCGCGCGCAACCATGACCGAATTCGTCAGCACTCATACCGAAAACCCTGTTCAGCCGGTAGCAGCACCGCTTGCTGGCGAACGAGGCGACTTGGTGTGTCAGCCAGTACGAGTTGCCCCCTTCCCGAGCTTCGCCCGGTCCCACAGGGTGAACCAAGGCCCTGCGGCGGACCCTTGTGGGACCGCGCGCAAGCTCGGGAAGCGGACAACGCGGTGTGCCTGATGCTGAGCATCAGCGCCATCGCATTACTTGGGTAGCGCGAACGCCATCACGTAGTCACCCTGCTTGGTGCCCAGCGAACCATGACCACCGGCGACCACCAGCACGTACTGGCGGCCGTCCTTGCCGGTGTAGGTCATCGGCGTGGTCTGCGCGCCGGCAGGCAGGCGGGCTTCCCACAACTGTTTGCCGTTGCGCACGTCATAGGCACGCAGGTACTGGTCCAGAGTGGCGCTGAGGAAAGCCACGCCGCCCTTGGTCATGAAGGTACCGCCCAACGCGGGCACGCCCATGGTCAGCGGCAGCGGTACCGGCGAGTTGTCACGCACCGTGCCGTTCTTGTGCTTCCAGATCACCTGGTGGGTGGTCATGTCCACGGCGGCGACATAGCCCCAGGCCGGCGCCTGGCACGGCAGGCCCATGGGCGACAGGAAGGCGTTCATGATCACACCATACGGTGCGCCCTTGTTGGCCTGGACGCCTTCGGTCTCGCTCTTGCGAGCAGGGCCGCCTTCCACGTCCGAGGCGGGTACCAGCTTGTCGACAAACGCCATGTAGTTGGGGTTCACGAACATGATCTGGCGCTCCGGGTCAACCGATACGCCGCCCCAGTCGAACACCCCGAAGTTGCCCGGGTAGACCAGCGAGCCTTGCAGCGACGGCGGCGTGAACGGGCCGTCGTAGCGCAGTTTCCTGAAGTCGATGCGGCACAGCATCTGGTCGAACGGGGTCACGCCCCACATGTCACGCTCGGTCATTACCGGTGGCATGAAGTTGAGCTGCGACTTGGGCTGGGTAGGCGCCGTGTGGTCGCCAGTGACCGCGCCACCCGGCACGGGCACTTCGTCGATGGGCACGATAGGCTGGCCGTTGGTGCGGTCCAGCACGTAGACGCTGCCCTGCTTGGTGGACGCGATCACGGCCGGCTTGATGCCGTCGGCGGTCTTGATGTCCATCAGGCTGGGCTGGCCGCCCACGTCCATGTCCCACAGGTCATGGTGGGTGAACTGGTAGGTCCAGCGCACGTGGCCGGTGGCGATGTCCAGGGCGGTGACGCCAGCGCTGTATTTCTCCGACGCCTCGGTGCGGTTGCCGCCCCACTGGTCGGGCATCTGGTTGCCCATGGGCAGGTACATCAAGCCCAGTTTCTCGTCGAAACTGATCAGCGACCACATGTTCGGCGAGTTGCGGGTGTAGTGCTTGCCTGGGGCGATAGGGGTGGTGTCGTCGGGGTTGCCGCTGTCCCAGTTCCACACCAGGTGGCCGTCGTGCACGTCGTAGGCACGCACCACGCCCGACGGTTCGTCGGTGGAGACGTTGTCGGTGACGTGGCCGCCGATGACCACCAGGTCCTTGGTCACGGCCGGTGGCGAGGTGGAGTAGTAACCGCCGGCGGCGAAGGTACCGATGTTAGCGCGCAGGTCGATCTGGCCCTTGTCGCCGAAGCCTTCGCAGACCTTGCCGGTGTCGGCATCGAGGGCGATCAGGCGGGTGTCGGCGGTGGGCAGGAACAACCGGCGCGGGCAGGCGTTCGGCGCGGCGGCCGGGCTCTGCGCGGTGGCAGCGTAGGCCGCGTCGTCATGGTACGACACGCCACGGCAGGTCATGTGCGCCCAGCCTTTGAAGTTGGCGGCGTTCTGGGTACTGATCTGCGGGTCGTAGCGCCAGATCTCCTTGCCGGTGTCCGGGTCCAGGGCGATGACCTTGCTGTGCGGTGTGCACACGTAGAGCATGCCGTTGACCTTCAGCGGAGTGTTTTCCGCCGTGGTTTCGCCCGGGTCGTTCGGGCCGGGGATGTCACCGGTGCGGTAGGTCCAGGCCGGTTGCAGCTTGTCGGCGTTGGCCGGGGTGATCTGCGCCAGCGGCGAGTAGCGATCACCGAAGGCGGTACGGCCATAGGCCTGCCAGTCGCCGTCGGGCATGGCCGGGGCCGTGCTGGTGGTGCCAGCGGTATCGCGGTCCAATTGGCCCTTGATTTCACCCGGGTGGGTGAACTGGCTGGCAATGGCAGCGGCGCCGGCCAGAACCACGGCCACGCTCAGGCTACCGGTGCCCAAGGCATAAGGCACACCCGCCAGCAGGGGCTTGCGGAACCAGGGCAGCAACAGCACCAGGCCCAGCACGAACCACAGGGCCAGGCGCGGCACCAGCTGCCACCAGTCCAGGCCCACTTCCCATAGCGACCACAGGGTGCTGGCGAACAGCACCAGCGCATACAGCGCCAAGGCGGCGCGGCGCCCGGCCAGCAGCAACACGCCGGTCACGGCGATGCCGATGCCACTCAACAGGTAATACAGCGAGCCGCCCAAGGTGGCCAGCTTGACGCCGCCGGCCAACAGGGCCAGGCCCATCAGCAGCATCACTACGCCGAGCAGGCTCGGCAGCAGGCGACGCGGCGTGGAAGCACGGTCTGTGCTCATAGTGCGTTTTCTCCAGAATGATGAAAGGCGCGCGACGACCGTCCGGTCTATACCGGGTTCAGCGTTGCGACGGCCGGGGTTTTTATAGGTATGAAGTCAGCGCAAGGTCTGACAGACACGCGACGCAAAAGGTCGATTGAAGGCGTAACAACACAGATACGATGTCATACACCGGTGCGGCATTGCATCGCACCAAGGTCTAATACAAAGGGAGCCCGCCACCTGTACTGTCAGAATTGACAGGTTCGCGAACTCCCCGTGGGGAAAATACTGATGCCTCTGAACCTTCACGAGGCACGCCCCATGAACCTTTCCAATGCACCCCGCAACGCAGACCTGGACCCCTCTTTCGCAGGAGGTATCGTCGATTTGCAGCGCCTGCTGCCAGCCGGCATGCAACTCCTTGCTGCAGGCCCTTGCCTGGTACTTCAAGACGGAGGCGTACTGGTAGGTGCCGCTCTGCCAGTACCCAGTGGCAACCCATCACTCATAACGCCACTGCTGATGAAGCTCACTACCGACGGGACGTTGGACCGATCCTTTGGCAACCACAATGGCTACGTCATTGCAGATGAGGCAGTGGCGATCGAATCACTGCAACAGCTCGAGAGCGGCAATATCGTCGTCGGCCTGCTGTACGGGGATAGCAAAACCTTTGAGATGATTCCGTTATTGGTCGGGTACTTGCCGGATGGAACGCCTGATGTCTGGTTTAACGGTGGGCAACTGCTCATCACACAACTGCCGAATTTCAACCCATCTACCGTCCCGGCAACACCGCCCCCGACCCCGCCGACACCCGCTGCCCATCGCGCCATTCTGCTTGCGTTCCGACATCGGGACATGCAGAGTTCGGCCGAGCGCGACTACATGATTCAAGTCACCGCACTAGGTGAGCTGGATCTGGCATTCCAGCAGACGGGCTATACGCGGGTCGCCTACGCACCTGACGTTTTCATGCGCATCAACGCCTTTGACAAACGCTCGGACGGCACAATCCTCGTTGCCGGGCAAGTGAACCGGCAGGGAGCGTTGGCCCTGCTCACGGCAGGCGGCGCCATCGACAGCACCTTCGGCGACCGAGGTTTCCTGTTGATCGAGGACGGTACACAGTCCGAGCTGACGGGTTTGTTTGTGACGGCAGGCGACACGATCAGGGTCATCGGCCGGCGCTTGCTCAGTGGCAAACAGCGCTGGGACGAGTTCGTGAGGGGCTATGACGCCAACGGCGTCGACGATGCGGGGTTCACCACCACCTACCGTCATTACGAAGGCGACTTCGGGGCCGGATTCGGTGCCATAGCCTCGACACCGACCGACAACTACCTCTGGTGCCTGTCCAATGTCTCGCGGTTTGCGGGTGGCAACCTTAATGCGCAAATCCTGATGTCACGCTTGCTGCCAAACGGACAACCCGACGACACCTTTGGCGAGGACGGCTATTGGCTGATTCCAGACACGTACCTGGGGCGTGGTTTTGCCGTTCAGAATGACCTGAAATGCATCGTCGTTGTGCAGAATCAGCAAGGTAGCGGCGTTTATTTCACCGCTCACCGCTACCTGGGGTCACCCCCGGCCCAGCCCCCACACCCGCGCAATGTCACGCGCCCGATCGCGCAGTAGCGGCGCAGCGTTCCGGCAAGCGTGCTCCAGGGTCATCGGGCCGCTGGCCAGGGCGAAGGCGGCGTCGACACCGTGGTCGTACATCTGCTCATAGCCGTCGCCCAGGGTACCGGCGATCACCACCACCGGCACCTGCGCGGCCTGGGCCACGCGGGCCACACCGAACGGCGTCTTGCCACGCAGGGTCTGCGCATCGAAACGCCCCTCGCCGGTGATCACCAGGTCGGCGCCCTCCACCGCCTTGGCCAAGCCCACCAGTTCGGCCACCACTTCCACCCCGGGGCGGAAGGTGGCATTCAAGAAGGCCTTGGCGGCGAAGCCCATGCCACCTGCCGCACCGGCGCCCGGGTCATCGCGCAAGTCGCGGCCCAAAACGCTGGCAGCGTGGTCGGCGAAGCGCCCCAGTGCAGCGTCCAGGTGCAACACCTGCTCGGGGTTCGCGCCCTTCTGGGGGCCGAATACATGGGACGCGCCGTGAGGGCCGCATAGCGGGTTGTCGACGTCGGCGGCCACTTCGAAAGTGACCTCGGCCAGGCGCGGGTCCAGGCCTTCGGGGTCCACCCGATGCAGCTGTGCCAGGGCCAGGCCACCCATGGCCAGGACCGCGCCGCCTGCGTCACGCAGGTCCAGGCCCAAGGCGCGGAGCATGCCGGTGCCGGCGTCGTTGGTAGCGCTGCCGCCAATGGCCAGGATAACCCGCCGCGCGCCAGCGTCGAGGGCGGCGTGAATCAGCTCACCGGTGCCGAAGGTGCTGCTGGCGCAGGCGTCCCGCTGGGCCAACGGCACCAACTGCAAGCCACTGGCTTCAGCCATTTCGATGATCGCCGTGGCGCTGTCGGCCAGCCAGCCCCATCGTGCCTGCACCGCCGAACCCAGCGGCCCCTCGACGGTTTCCGTGCGCAGTTCGCCGTCACAGGCCGCCAGAATCGCCTCCATGGTGCCCTCGCCTCCATCGGCCATGGGGCATTGCAGCAACTGGGCCTGGGGCAATGCCTGGGCCAGGCCTTCGGCAATGGCGGCGGCGACGCCGGCCGCGCTGAGGCTATCCTTGAACGAGTCGGGGGCGATGACGATTTTCATGACGGTTACTCCAGTTTCTTGTACGGCCATGCTGCCAGTTGCCCGGCCGCTCTGCGCCAGGCCCCTGCACAAGGGCAACGGCGCTTTGTTGTTCATTTCGACAAATCGGCTGGCAGCAGCTGCACCCCCAGGTACAGCGTCAGCATGCCTTCCAGACGGTTGGGGTCAATGCCGCTCAGTTCGGCGATGCGTTCCATGCGGTAGCGCAGGCTGTTGCGGTGGATACCCAGGGCATCGGCACAGGCCTGGCTCTGGCCGTCGTGTTCGCACCAGGCGCGCAAGGTGGTCAGCAACTGGCCGCCACCGTCCTTGGCCATGACCCTGTGCAGCGGCCCCAGCCATTCTTCAAGGCTGTCATCACCCCGGTGACGCCAGAGCATGGCGGGCAGGCGCAGGCGCGACAGGTACAGGCAGCGCTGGCCGGGCAGAATGTCGCGGCCGTAGGCCAGCAGGTCGCGCACGCCGCGATAGCCGCGGCGCACGGTGGCCAGGTCGTCGGCGGGCTGCCCCAGCGCCACGCGGTCGACTGCCCAGCCCTGGGCGCCGAGCTTGTCCAGCAAGCGTTGTTCATCCACTACCACGCTGGCGGGCCGGCACCACAGCAGTGAACCGGCGGCCGGGCTCAGGCACCAACTGTCCGGATAGCGGCCCGTCAGCCAGGCAGCCATGGCCTCGCACCCCTGCCCTGGCTGCAGTTCGAACAGCCAGGGGGTGCGCGGCAACTGCGGTTTGAGGCCCATCTGCCGGGCCTCGTCGAGCAGCCGGGGCGAATCGTCGCCTTCCAGCAGCAACGCCAGCAGGTCGTCACAACGCTGGCGCCGCCAGTGCTGTTCCACTTGCAGGCGGCGTTGGCCCACCAGCATCTCGGCGGTCATGCGCACCAGTTCGCCAAACGTGCGCAACTGCGCCGGGTCGCCGGTCAGGCCCAGCACGCCGATCAGGCGGCCGTCCAGCAGCAGCGGCAGGTTTACCCCCGGCTGCACGCCCTTCAGGCACTGCGCGGCCTGGGCGTCGAGCTCCACCACCCGGCCGTTGGCCAATACCAGTTGGGCGCCTTCGTGGCGAGTGTTGATGCGTTCCGGCTCGCCGCTGCCCAGAATCAGCCCCTGGCTGTCCATGACGTTGACGTTGCAGGGCAGAATGGCCATCGCGCGGTCGACAATGTCTTGCGCAAGGTCGTGATCAAGTTCAAACATGGTCTGGAGAAATCCTGATAAACGCGTCTGTAGAATTGCACAGTCGGGGCGCTCGATGCCTGTGCAAACACACAAAGACAGTGCCTGCTTCGTCACAGACACTCAAGGGTGGCTCACGATAGCCGCGAATAACATAAAAACAGAGAGAAATTGCATGTCTACCCCAACCGCCCTTGACCATGGCACTTCCAGCGTCAGGGACGCTGTGTACCGGCGCATCACCCTGCGCCTGATCCCCTTCATCTTCGTCTGCTACCTGTTCAACTACCTGGACCGCGTGAACGTCGGTTTCGCCAAGTTGCAGATGCTCGACGCCCTGAAGTTCAGCGAAACCACCTATGGCCTTGGGGCGGGGATCTTCTTCATCGGCTACGTGCTGTGCGGCCTGCCCAGCAACCTGGCGCTGACCCGTTTCGGCCCGCGGCGCTGGATCGCGGTGATGATGCTGGCCTGGGGTGGCCTGTCCACCTGCCTGCTGTTCGTCACCACGCCCATGGAATTCTACGCGCTGCGCCTTCACCGGCGCCGCCGAAGCGGGCTTCTTCCCGGGCATCGTGCTGTACCTTTCGCAGTGGTTCCCCGATGCCAGACGTGGCCGCATCATGGCCCTGTTCATGTCTGCCATTCCGGTGTCGGGCCTGCTGGGCAGCCCGTTTTCCGGCTGGATCCTGAACCACTTCGCCGTAGGCCAGCACGGCCTGGCCGCCTGGCAGTGGATGTTCCTGATCCAGGGCATCCCGACCATGGTGCTGGGGGCCCTGGCCTATTTCCTGCTCAGCGACAGTTTCGCCAAGGCCACCTGGCTGAGCGCCGAACAGCGCCAGGTGGTGGAAACAGACCTGGCCGACGACGCACGCAGCAAGCCGGTGCAACCGCGTGAAACCCTGGGCGCGGTGTTCGCCACGCCGCTGATCTGGGTGCTGGGGCTGATCTACTTCTGCATCCAGAGCGGCGTGTACGCCATCAATTTCTGGTTGCCGTCGATCATCAAGAACCTGGGGTTCAGCGACGCCCTGGTGATTGGCTGGCTGAGCGCCATTCCGTACCTGCTGGCGGGCATCTTCATGCTGTTGGTGGGCCGGTCGGCGGACCTGCGCAACGAGCGCCGCTGGCACCTGGTGGTACCGATGCTGATGGGCGCCGCAGGTCTGGTGATCGCGGTGAACTTCGCCGCCACCCCGGCCATTGCCATCGTCGGCTTGAGCATCGCCACCATGGGCGCCCTCACCGGCCTGCCGATGTTCTGGCCACTGCCCACCGCGCGCCTGAGCGCAGGCGTTGCCGCGGGCGGTCTGGCGATCATCAACTCGGTGGGGCAGATGGCCGGCTTCCTGAGCCCCTACATCGTCGGCTTCATCAAGGACCAGACCGGCTCCACCGACGCGGCGCTGTATGCGCTGGCAGGGTTGATCGTGGTCGGTAGCGCGGTGGCCTGGAAGGTCGCTGGCAAGCGCGCCTGACCTGGCCTGCCCTGACCCTGATGGCGTAAAGATCACTGGCGGCGCCGGGGCCACCCGGCGTACCTTTGAGGTTTTCCACCGCAAAGGGATGTCACCGATGATTTACCGCGCATTGGGCCACAGTGGCCTGAAGGTTTCCGCCCTGACCCTGGGCAGCATGATGTTCGGCGAGCAGACGACCACCGAGGATGCCCTGCGCATCACCGACAAGGCCTGGGACCAGGGGATCAATTTCATCGACACTGCCGACGTCTACAACGGCGGGCGCAGCGAGGAAATCGTCGGCGAAGCCGTGGCCCGCCACCGCCATGAGTGGATTGTCGCCACCAAGGTCGGCTTCGGTCCCGCCGACGGCGTGCCCAACCGCAGCGGCCTGAGCCGCAAGCATATCTTCAACGGTGTGGAAGCCAGCCTGACCCGCCTGGGCACTGACTACATCGACCTGTACTACCTGCACCGCGATGACCTCAATACGCCGTTGGAGGTGACCGTCAGCGCCATCGGCGACCTGTTGCGCCAGGGCAAGATCCGCCACTGGGGCGTGTCCAACTTCCGCGGCTGGCGCCTGGCCGAAATCGTCAACGTGGCCCAGCGCCTGGGCGTGGACAAGCCGGTGGCGAGCCAGCCGCTGTACAACATCGTCAACCGCCAGGTCGAGACCGAGCAACTGACCGCCGCGGCCTACCACGGCCTGGGCGTGGTGCCGTTCAGCCCCCTGGCCCGCGGCGTGCTCAGTGGCAAGTACACCCCAGGCGCCGCCCCCGACGCCGGCAGCCGCGCCGGGCGCCAGGACAAGCGCATTCTGGAAACCGAATGGCGCGACGAATCCCTGCACATCGCCCGGCAGATCCAGGCGTACACGGAGGACAAGGGCGTGGGCATCGTCGAGTTCGCCATCGCCTGGGTGCTCAACAACCCCCGCGTCAGCTCGGCCATCGTCGGGCCACGTACCGAGGCGCAGTGGGACACTTACGGTGGTGCGCTGCAGGTGAATATCACGGCTGAAGACGAGGCCTTCATCGACAACCTGGTGGCACCGGGGCACCCGTCGACACCGGGCTACAACGACCCGGGCCACTTCGTCAGCGGCCGCGCCTGACCCCTGCAGGCGCTGGCAAACCAGCGCCTGCAGCTAGCCAGGGCAGGTTCAGGTCAGGCATACCAGGGGCAGGGCCTGGCGCACGGCTTCCTGTTCCGAAGCCACGGCCAGGTGCGCGATGCCGAAGGCCTTGACCGCCATTTCCCCGCGCGCCCGAGCCTCGGCGCGCTGCTGCTCGTCAGGTTCGATGCTGATCATCGCCTTGCACACCGTGGCCAGCGGAATCTTGTTGTGCTTGAGCCAGACACCGCGCTGACGGCGGTCTTCGGCCGTTTCTTCCTGGCGCAACTGGTCGTAGATCAGCACGAAGGGCCGGCCATTCTCCACCAGCGCGGTGGTTTCCGTTTCCCACTGGCTGGCGTAACCAGGCGTCACCGCCTGTTCACGGAAATAAACCAGCGGAAAGCGGCTGACGTCATGAACGGCGAAGCGGGTAGCGTCGAGTGACATGTGAGTACTCCTTGTCTTGTGTCACGGGCAGGGTAGCCGCGCAGCGCAGCGCAGCGGAAGTGCAAGCGATGCACTTCATAAGTGCGCGGGGCGGCATTTACCTGCAGGACGATCACAATGAGAATGCGTCGCAACATCATCACGCCACCATCCTCCGCGGAACGGCTTCGTGAAACGGCGCCCGGCCGACGGGCACCCTGACCCTCTCCTGTGTTCTCCCACCGTCGCTGAAGGAACTGAAGATGCGCTTGTCCGCGCCCTGCCCCCATGGGCTCACCCCATTGTCCATTGCCCTGTTCGTGGCCCTCGCGGCCCCCCTGCCCACCCGAGCAGCCGAGGAACTGGCCAGTTCGACCACTACCGCTACCGCCCTGGACCTGCCCAGCACCACCATTGACGCCCAGAGCGTCGCGGGGACGACGACCACCGAAGGCACCCACGCCTACACCACGGGTCAGACCGCCGCTGCCACGCGCCTACCGCTGTCGCTCAAGGAGACGCCACAGAGCGTGACCGTGATCACCCGCCAGGAAATGGACGACCAGCAGCTCAATTCGGTGGACCAGGTGGTCGCACGCACCACGGGGCTGTCGACGCAGACCTTCGACACCGGCCGAGCCTATTTCTACGCCCGCGGCTTTCAGATCAACAGTTTTCAGTTCGACGGCATCCCCACCACCTTCGAACCCGGCACCAGCTTCCTGGACACGGCCCTGTACGACCGCGTCGAAGTGGTGCGCGGCGCCACCGGGCTGCTGACCGGAGCCGGCAACCCGTCGGCCTCGATCAACCTGGTGCGCAAGCACCCCACCCCGGACTTCTCGCTCAAGGCCAGTGTCAGTGGCGGTTCGTGGGACAACTACCGCGGTACCGTGGACCTGTCCACGCCCTTGACCCCAGACGGCCGGGTGCGCGGGCGCTTCGTGGCCGTGGAGCAGATCGGCCACTCGTACCTGGACCGCTACCAGGGGAAAAAGCAGGCGTACTACGGTGTGGTCGACGCCGACCTCACTGACGACACCACGCTCAGCGTCGGCTACGAAGACCAGGACAATACCCCTACGGGCGTCACCTGGGGCGGCATGCCACTGTTCAATAGCGACGGCTCCAAGACCCACTACTCGCGCTCGGCTTCGCTGGCGGCAGACTGGAGCCGCTGGGACACGCGCCTGCAGACCGCCTTCGCCAACCTCGAACACCGTTTCGACAATGACTGGAAGGTGCGCCTGGCCCTGGAGCATAGCCAGACCACCAGCGATGAGCGGTTGCTCTCCACGCTCGGCTACACCAGTGCCGGCTTGTACCCGCTGGCCCTGGCCGAGAAGGACACCGACCGTCAGAACAGCGTCGACCTGATGGCCAGCGGTCCCTTCAGCCTGCTGGGCCGTGAGCACGAGGCGGTGATCGGCTACATGGATTCACGCCGCAAGGAGCACGCCCTGGGCACCGGCTTCGTGTACCCAGGCGGCGTGCTGGAGCCCAACGGCGAATTCCCCATGCCGGACTTCGGTGCCGCCACCTGGAGCGCCACCGATTCCCTGATCAAGCAACGCGGCGCCTATGGGGCGGTGCGCCTGTCCGTGACCGACCCGCTGAAGGTCATCATCGGAGGCCGGGTGAGTGAATACGAAATCAGCCAGGACAGCGCCGGCACCCCGTTCGCCTACAAGACCCGCGGGCGCTTCACGCCATACGCCGGGGTGATCTACGCCCTCGACGATACCTATTCGGCTTACGCCAGCTACACCGAGATTTTCAAACCGCAAAGCTACAGCGACAGCAGCGGCAAGATCCTGGAGCCCACCACGGGCAAGAACCGAGAAGTAGGGCTAAAGGCCAGTTACCTGGACGGGCGGGTCAATGCATCGCTGTCAGTATTCGATGTGCGCCTGGACAATGTGGCGCAGAGCGATACCGGCCACTACGTACCGGTCACCGGCGCGCAAGCCTACTATGCCGCAAGCGGCACCAAGTCCCAGGGCTTCGATTTCGATCTGCAGGGTGAATTGGCCCAGGATTGGAACCTGATGTTCGGCTACTCCCACTACACCGCCAGCCAGGGCGACGGCTCACGGTTGAGCAGTGCCTTGCCACGCACCACGGCAAAGCTGTTCACCACCTACCGGCTACCCGGGGCACTGAACCGTTTGACGGTGGGGGGCGGTACCCGTTGGCAGAGCAGTTTCTACCAGAACGCTACCAGGGGGCAGAGTACGGTCGAGGTAGAGCAAGGCGCCTACGCGCTGACCTCGCTCATGGCCCGCTACGACCTGACAAAGCAGGTGGAGCTGGGCTTTAACCTGGATAACCTGTTCGACAAGAAGTACTACAGCATGATCGGCTTCTACCACCAGGCGCTGTACGGCGACCCGCGCAATTTCACGGTGTCGGTCAGCTACAAGCTGTAGCAGGCTTCAGGCCGCGTTCCGGGCACACTGGGTGAACCTGCCACCCAGCGCCAGCCCGGGACGCGGCCTTGCGGCCACTGCTACAGGCTTCAGGCCTTGACGATCCAGCCTGCGGGGGCTTCGACGTCGCCGAACTGGATACCGGTCAGCTCGTTGTAGAGCTTGACGGTCACCGGGCCAACGCTTTCCAGGCTGTGGAACACGTGCAGGTTGTCGTTGTACTGGATACCGCCGATCGGCGAGATCACGGCAGCAGTGCCGCACGCGCCCGCTTCCTTGAACTGGTCCAGCTGGTCGACGAACACGTCGCCCTCGACCACTTTCAGGCCCAGGCGGCTTTCAGCCAGTTCCATCAGCGACAGACGGGTGATACCCGGCAGAACCGACGGCGATTTTGGCGTGACGAACTCGTTGTTCTCGGTGATGGCGAAGAAGTTGGCCGAGCCCACCTCTTCGATCTTGGAGTGGGTGAGCGGGTCCAGGTAAATGCAGTCGGCGAAGTTGTGCTGCTTGGCATCGGCGCCTGGCAGCAGGCTGGCGGCATAGTTGCCACCGACCTTGGCCGCGCCGGTACCTTGCGGGGCCGCGCGGTCATAGGTGGAAATGGAGAAGTTGTGCGGCTTCAGGCCACCCTTGAAGTAGGCGCCGACCGGGACTGCGAACACCGAGAAGATGAACTCGGGGGCGGTACGCACGCCAATGTTGTCACCCACGCCGATCACGAACGGGCGCAGGTACAGCGCGCCACCGGTGCCGTAAGGCGGGATGAACTTCTCGTTGGCACGCACCACCTGCTTGCAGGCCTCGATGAACATCTCGGTAGGCACATGCGGCATCAGCAGGCGCGAGCAGCTTCGCTGCATGCGCGCGGCGTTCTGGTCGGGACGGAACAGGTTGATCGAGCCGTCCTTGCAACGGTAGGCCTTCAAGCCTTCGAAGCACTGCTGGCCGTAGTGAATCGCCGTCGAGCCTTCGGCAATGTGCAGGACGTTGTCTTCAGTCAGCGTGCCTTCCTGCCAGGCGCCATCGCGCCATACCGACAGAAAGCGCAGATCTGTCTTGATGTAGTCGAAACCCAGGTTGTCCCAGTTTATGCCAGCGCCGCTCATGATGCCCTCTACAGATGATCGCAAGGATTCAATTCGTTGATCAGGCGACAAAGATACGGCCCCGGCGGGCTTGCGGCAAGCGATCTGACGCACGAGCCGGGCCGGCCAGCTGACTTCTACTCGGGGCCCGCGGGGGCCAGTCGATGCCGGATGGGCTCGAACAGCGGGGTAGCCTGGCGGGGCAACGGATCGGGTTCCCCGCGCTCGATGGCCTGCCAGTAGCGCCATGGCACCTTGGCGGTGCCCAACTCATAGTCCATGCCATCCCAGTTATCCTCACGGAAACTGTAGAAAGCCCAGTGCAAGCCTTGGCGGCCCAGGGCGGCCAGCACGTCGTCCAGGTATTGCCGGCAACCCGGCAAGCGGCGCATGCAACCGAACTCCCCCACCACCAAGCGCTGGCGAGGCACGCCGACCCGTTCGGCCCAGGCCAGCGGCAGCCGCAGGTAGTCCGCCACCCGAGCGGCGCCCCAGTGCTGCACCTGGCCGCCGAAGGGCACGGCGCCTGGATAGCCCAGCGGCGTGGCGCGCGAAAGGTTCGGGGCACTGGTGGCAGCGTAGGGCTCGTACATGTGCACGCTGTACAGCAGGCGCTGGTCGGCCAGGGCGTGGGGCCAGTAGGTAAAGGCGTCCGCAGCAGCGTACCAACCGGCGTCGAGCATGATGGGCGTGCGTGGGTCCACCTCACGCACCGCGGCCACCAGTTGCGTATACAACGCCGGCAAGTCGCGGGCCGTGCCCCGGTGGGTGGCGTACCAGGCGTGCATGGCCTGGGCATCGGCGTGCTCGGCCAGGCCGCCGTGTTTTTCCGGCGCAGGTTCATTGATCAGGTTGTAGGCGGCCACCGCCGGATGGTCCTTGAGGGCCGCGGCCAGGTCGCGCCAATAGGCGGCCGATTGCCCCCACCAGCGCTTGTCCTGCCACAGGCGGTCGTCGAAACGGCCCTGGTTGTTCTGCGACCAGCGCATGCCCGGCAGGGACAACGGCGTGATCACCACTTTCAAGCCTGCGGCATGGGCGCGGTCCAGGTTGCTGATCAGCGTGCGCAGATCGTCCTGGGCAAGGCCGGTGTACTGGTCGGCATCACCGAGCAGAAAGTCGCGACGGGCAGGCCGCCACTTGTCCCACGACAGGCGCACCCAACTGGCACCGTAGTCGCTCAAGGCCTGGTAATACTCAGCCGAGGGCGGCAAGCGGTTGAAACTGTTGCCGCCGTGGCGGGGGCTGTCCCAGAACCCGATCAGGTCGGCGGCCGCGGCGGGCCATGAAAGGCAGGCCAGTAGCCCGGCGATGGGGGTAAAGCGTTTCATCGAACACCATCCTGCACGGTAAACCCAGACGAATGGGCACCCTACCTGATTCCACCACCCCGCCCTTCCTGGGATTGTGTTGCCAAAACCTTCAGGAACACCAGGCCTCGCGCTGGCCCTCGATCAGCGTCAAGGCGGCGGCCCAGGCCAGGTCGATGATCTGCTCGACGCCGTCGCTTTCGAACTGCCTGGCCGTGTGGGCGCACACGTCCGCCGACGGATAGATCAGCTTGCCGCCCCCGGCCAGCGCCTGGATCTGGGCCTGGCAGGCACGCTCAAGGAAATGGATTTCGTGGAACGCCTCGGCCACATTGCCCCCGCCCACCAGCAGGCCATGGTTGCGCAGGATCATCGCCCGGTGCGGGCCCAGGTCGGCGATCAGCCGCTGGCGTTCATCCAGCGACAAGGCGATGCCTTCGTAGGTGTGGTAAGCCAGCTTGCCGTAGAACTTCAGCGCATGCTGGCTGATGGGCAGCAGCCCCTGTTCCTGGGCAGACACCGCGATACCCGCCGCCGTGTGGGTGTGGATCACACAGGCCAGGTCCGGGCGGGCCATGTGGATGGCGGAGTGAATCACGAAGCCTGCGGCGTTCACCGGAATGTGCGCACACGCGGGGTCCACCGCCTTGCCGTGCTGGTCGATCAGTACCAGGTCGCTGGCGCGCATGTGGTCGAACAGCACGCCGTAACGGTTGATCAGAAAGTGATGTTCAGGACCCGGCACGCGCAACGTCAGGTGCGTGTCGATCAGGTCGGTCATGCGAAAGTGGGCGATCATGCGGTACAGCGCGGCGAGGTCGCAGCGGGCTTGCCACTCGGTATCGCTGCAGGTTGCGGGGCGGGTCATGGGGCGTTCCTCCTGGCGGGTGCTCTGGTGGCACTTGGCGGGTTGATGATAGCCCGTACACGCCCAAGGGTTTTGCCCATTGACGACAGTGTTGACGCGATATGCGGCGTGCAACGCCCCGCCGCCAACCTGAGAGACCGGGCGAAGCTCGGTCCCACCGTGTGAGGCGTCAGCGCACGTTGCGCGGGATATCCAAGCCCAGGTTCTCGCGCAGGGTGGTGCCGGGGTACTCGCGCCGGTACACGCCCTTTTCCTGCAGCAACGGCACGACCTCTTCGGTGAAGCGGCGGAACTGCCCCGGGTGGCCGATGTAGATATTGAAACCATCCACCGCACGCGCGTCGAACCATTCGGCCATTTTCGCCGCCACGGTCTCGGCCGTACCGACGAAAGCACCCGGGCGCAGTTGCCGTGATGCTTCCACCGCCTGGCGCAGGGTCAGGTTTTCACTCACCGCGCGGTCGGTGATGCGCTTGGCGGCGGTAAAGAAACTGCTGCGCGCCCATTCCAGTGCCTGGGCCGGAAACGGCGCGTCGAGGTCGTACTGGCGGAAATCATGCCAGCCAAAGGAGCGGCCGAACTCCACCAGGGCCTGTTCAAAGCTATGGTCGGCCTGATGGTACTGACGCTCCAGTTCGCGAGCGTGCTCGTCCGTGTCGCCGACAAATACCTCGGCGCCCGGCAGCACCAGCACCTGCTCGGGGTCGCGGCCCTGGCGCACGGCGCGCTCCTTGATTTCGCGGTAGAACTGCTGGCCCTGCTCCAGGCTTGGGGCGTGGGTGAAAATCACGTCGGCGATGGCCGCGCCCAGCTCCCTGCCCTGCTCCGAATCGCCGGCCTGGAAGATCACCGGCTGGCCCTGGGGGGAGCGCTGCAGGTTCAGCGGGCCCACCACCGAGAAGTGCTCGCCCTTGTGGTTCAGCGCATGCAGTTTGGCCGGGTCGAAATAGCGCCCGGTGGCGCGGTCGCGGACAAACGCATCGTCTTCCCAGGACTGCCACAGGCCCTGCACCACCTGCACATGTTCCTTGGCACGGCCGTAGCGGGTGTCGTAGTCATAGTGCTCATCGCGACCGTAGTTGCCCGCGGTGCCGGCATCACCGCTGGTGACCACGTTCCAGCCAGCGCGGCCTTTGCTGATCAGGTCCAGCGAGGCCAGGCGCCGGGCCACGTTGAAGGGTTCGTTGTAGGACGTGGTCAGGGTGCCCACCAGGCCGATGTGCCGGGTGGTCACCGCCAGCGCCGACAGCAGCGTCAACGGCTCCAGGCGGTTGAGGTAATGGGGTGGCGAGCCGGGGGTGATGAACTGGCTGTCGACGATGAACACCAGGTCGAACAGCGCCGCTTCGGCCTGTCGGGCGATGTCGATGTACCAGTCGATATTGACGCTGGCGTCGCTGGGCAATTCGGGGTCCAGCCACAGGTTGTGGCGGCCGGGGCCACCGACGCCCATGGTCAGGGCGCCCAGTTTCAGTTGACGTGTGCTCATGGCAACGGTCCTTGTCGGTTATGGCGCGGCCTGGGCCGTGGCGGGCTGCTGCAGGGCAGCGTTGAAGGAAGTGTCGAACAGGCTGGCAGCCGGGTAGGACTTGATCAGCCCCAGGCCGCTGAAGAAATCGATGGTTGTCTGCGCATCGGCGATGCTCTGCGGCGTGACCGGGCCGACATCGGTCTTGGCCCGGCCGAACCAGGCGCGGGCGATTTCGCGGTCGGCGCGGGTACGTGCGGCCCAGGCGTCGGCGTAGGCATCGTTGTGAGCCGGGTCGGTGACGGTCCATTCTCGGGCCTTTTTCAGGCGCTGCAGAAAGTCGCTGATGGCGGCGCGCTTGTCGTCCAGCGAGCGGTTGTTGGCGACCACGAAACTCTGCGCCGGAATCAGCCCCTTGGCCGAGGCGATCACGCGGCCGCCCTGGCGCTCCTGCTGGGTAACGTAGGGTTCCCAGGTGGCGATCACGTCCACCGAACCGCCGTCCAGGGCGTGGGAGGCGTCCAGGGCGCTGAGGTAGCGCACATCCACCGAGTCACGGGGTACGCCGGCCTTGTCCAGGGCAGTGAACAACAGTTGCTGGCTCCAGGAGCCTTTCCAGATCGCCACACGCTTGCCACGGATGTCGGCAATGCGCTGGATGGGCGAATGCTTGCCTACCACGATGGCGACGCCGTCGAGGTTTTGCTGGGTCACGGCGATGACCTTGATCGGTGCGCCCAGGGCGCCGAGAAACAGCGGCGGCGCATCGCCCAGCAAGCCCAGGTCGAGGCTGCCGGCGTTCAGTGCTTCGGCCACTGGCGAGCCCGCGGTGAACTGCTTCCACTCCAGGGTGTACGGCAGGTTGTCCAGCACCCCGGCGGCGTCCATCACCGCACGAGTGTTGTAGCTCTGGTCGCCCACGGTCAGGGTCAGTGCCGAGGCGCCGAGGCTGACGGAGGCGGCCAGCACGGCGGCGGCCAGTTGCAGGAAGGTACGCACGGCGGCAATCTCCTAGAATTCGGTTATATGCGTAAGGTTGCTAACAACCTTTGCACATAAGCTAACAGCCCCCTTTAGAACCGTGAAATTCATTTTAGGCATAAGTTAATATGCATTTTACGCAATTTAATCCATCACACCGTATCTAGTGGCCGACGGCATGCTCGGCTCAAGCAGACTGAACGCCGGTGTAGCGCTCAGGTACACTGCGCAGAGACGACCTGCCCCCGAGCAATCCATCAACGTGCAGCGGCCATTTTGGCCAGGGACTTGCCTGACCCGTTATGCGAATCATCGAAAAGAACGGCGCCTTGGTGCGCACCCTTACCGCGGCCGAGCAGGTGCTGATCGAAGGCTTTGTCCTGAACCAGCTCGACGGCCACCGCCTGTTGCAGGCCAACCAGTGGCTGATGAAGGTGCGCGGCGCCGGCCAGTGGCTGGCGTGCGACTGCCAGGCCACGGCCCTGCCGGTCATGAACGTGACCCTCAACAGCAGCACCGGCACACTGTTCCTGAAGAACAACCCGGGCACTGCCGAACATGCGCCAGACTGCCCGTTCATCAAGGACGAACGCGAGCCAGGCAGCGCCGGTGAGCGTGACGAGCCACCGGCCGCCTGGCTGGCGCCGGACGTGCCGCTCAAGCTGATCGGTGAGTTTCGCCCCGCGGGCACCGTTGAGGGCACCGGGAGTGGCAGCGGCGTGGGTACCCGCAAGGAACAGCATCGCCTGCTGTCGCTGCTGGTGACCTTCATCGAGGCGTCGGGGCTGAACGTGTATGCCAGCCACCTGAAAAAGGACCTGACCCAGCAGTTCGCCGAATTGCGCGGCGTCGCCAGTCGCTACCCGCTGGTAGAGCGCGTTCCGGCCAGCAACTACCTGGAAACGCGCATCGACATGAAGCACATGATGATGCTCAAGGCACGCCTCAAGGAGTCCACGGTGTTCGGCAACCAGCGCCGCTACGGCCTGTTGCTCGATTGCGTCAACGAAGTGCGCACGCGCAAGGTGTTCAATGGCCGCAGCGACAACGGCTTCGACTTTCAGGGTTACCACTGGCTATGGGGCGGCGAGCGCACCAACGGGCCGCTGCTGGCCCTGGCGCTGTATTCGCCGACCACAGCCGGCAGCCAGTATTACGAAATGATCCATGTGGCCACGGTGCCGGTGCTGTCGCGTGCGCACCTGTTCCCGGTGCTGCGCGAGGAAGAGCGCGAGCCGTTGAAGATGCTCGTCTCGCTGATCGACTGGATGGCAGGCAAGGGCGTGAAGGTGATCATGCGCCGGCCGGTGATCGGCGGCGACGTGATGGACGAACTGGTACTCAGCTCCGACCTGGACCGGGTGCTGTCGGTGTCGCTGATGAACCAGCCCCTGGGGCCGGAACCCAGCAGCGATACCTTCAAGCGCCTGGCCGACTTCAAGAGCCTGGACACTTTCCGCAAGTACGTGGCCGGGTTCTTCATGCGCGAGCGTGATTGAGGCGTGGCATACCCCCCATTTCGACGCGGCCTCACGGGCAAAAAGACCTCACCGTAGCAGAAAGTGGCCTGCCGGCGGTTCACCCGCGTTAGGATACGGGCGACTTCATTCGGCCCGATATTCAGTGGAGGTTTTCTTGTCCCGCCCTGCCCCTACCCTGTTGCTGATCCGCCATGGCGAAACCGCCTGGAACGCCCAACGCCTTTTGCAAGGCCGCCGCGACATCCCCCTGAACGACACGGGCCGCGGCCAGGCGGCCCAGTCCGGTCTGTGCCTGAAGGCCTTGCCCCTGGATCTGACGACCTGGGACTTTGTCGCCAGCCCCTTGGCGCGCACACGCGAGACCATGGAAATCGTGCGCCGCGGCGCCGGGCTGACGGCGGCCGACTACCGCCAGGACGAACGTCTGGTGGAGATTCATTTCGGCGAGTGGGAAGGCTTGAGCTGGGAGCAGATTCGCGAACAGGCGCCCCACCACTATGAGGAACGCTGGGCCGACCCATTGAACTACCCCGCGCCGGGCGGGGAAAATTACCCCATGGTGTTCGACCGGGTCGAGGCCGTGCTGCAAGGCCTGACCGGTGACACGGTGATCGTCGCCCATGCGGGTATCCTGCGCAGCGTGCTGGCGCTGCGAGGCGGCGTGGACGCAGCGCGGATTCCGTTGATCGAGATTCCCCAGGACCGCGTGCTGGTCGTCCGTGATGGCGGGTTTGCGTGGCTGCAGGGCAGCACCGAGCTACATAACCAGACGGCGACATGACCCGGTATCGCTCCGCCAGCAGGGGGCCTGGCCGCGGCACATACGCCGTGCAAACGACGCCTCACAGCCGCTAACGACAGGGCCATGACAACCCTGTGGGACCGGGCGAAGCTCGGGAAGGCAGCACCGCGTACAACCCTGCCCACCGCGGCGTCCTCTTCCCGAGCTGGCGCCCGGTCCCACAGAGGTTCGCGAAACCTGCCCGAACACGGTCCACTGTGGGACCGGGCGAAGCTCGGGAAGGCAGCACCGCGTACAACCCTGCCCACCGCGGCGCCCTCTTCCCGAGCTGGCGCCCGGTCCTACAGGGGGCCGCGGAACCTGCCCGAACATGGTCCACTGTAGGACCGGGCGAAGCTCGGGAAGGCAGCACCGCGTACAACCCTGCCCACCGCGGCGTCCTTTTCCCGAGCTGGCGCCCGGTCCTACAGGGGGCCGCGGAACGTGCCCGAACATAGTCCACTGTAGGACCGGGCGAAGCTCGGGAAGGCAGCACCGCGTACAACCCTGCCCACCGCGGCGTCCTCTTCCCGAGCTGGCGCCCGGTTCTACAGGGATTCGTGGAACCTGCCCGAACACGATCCATTGTAGGACCGGGCGAAGCTCGGGAAGGCAACACCGCGTACAACCCTGCCCACCGCGGCGACCGCTTCCCGAGCTGGCGCCCGGTCCCACAGGGGTTCGTGGAACCTGCCCGAACACGATCCATTGTAGGACCGGGCGAAGCTCGGGAAGGCAGCACCGCGTACAACCCTGCCCACCGCGGCGTCCGCTTCCCGAGCTGGCGCCCGGTCCTACAGGGGTTCGCGGAACCTGCCCGAACACGGTCCACTGTGGGACCGGGCGAAGCTCGGGAAGGCAGCACCGCGTACAACCCTGCCCACCGCGGCGTCCTCTTCCCGAGCTGGCGCCCGGTCCTACAGGGGTTCGCGGAACCTGCCCGAACACGGTCCACCGTGGGACCGGGCGAAGCTCGGGAAGGCAGCACCGCGTACAACCCTGCCCACCGCGGCGTCCGCTTCCCGAGCTGGCACCTGGTCCTACTGAGTTACCTCGTAGCAGACCCGGGCGGCTAGGCCGCTACAGCGCAAGCCAGCGACGCAGCCACTCCAGGCCTTCGCTGGTGTCGCCCTTGGGCCGGTATTCGCACCCTACCCAGCCGTCATAGCCCAGTTCGTCGATCAATTGAAGCAGGTACGGGAAGTTCACCTCGCCCACGTCCGGCTCGTTGCGGTCCGGTACCCCGGCGATCTGGATATGGCCGATGCCGGCCATGTCACGGCGCAGCTTGACGGCCAGGTCGCCTTCCACGATCTGGCAATGGTAGAAGTCGAACTGCACCTTGAGGTTGGCCGCGCCGACTTCGCGGCAGATGGCCTGGGCCTGGTCCTGGCGGTTGAGGAAAAAACCGGGCATGTCACGGGTGTTGATCGGCTCCAGCATGACCGTGACGCCTACCTTGGCCGCCTGGGCGGTGGCGAACGCCAGGTTTTCCAGGTACACCCCGTGGTGGCGGGCACGGTCGGCTTCCGAAGGCAGCAAGCCAGCCATGACGTGCACGCGCGTGTTGCCCAGTACCGCGGCATAGTCCAGCGCGCGCTCGAAACCGGCGCGGAACTCGGCCTCGCGGCCAGGCAGGCTGGCGGTGCCGCGCTCACCCTTGGCCCAGTCACCGGGCGGCGCATTGAACAGCGCCTGGACCAGGCCGTTGTCATCCAGACGCTGCTTCAGGTCAGCAGCGCTGTAGTCATAGGGAAACAGGTATTCCACCGCCTCGAACCCATCGGCGCTGGCAGCGGCGAAGCGGTCGAGGAAGTCGTGTTGCGGGTACAGCATGCTGAGGTTGGCGGCAAAACGAGGCATGTTAACTCCGGTATTCGACAGGTCAGACAAACGGCCACAGCAGCAGCGTCATGAGAAAGCCCAGGGTGCCCAGCACCGTCACCAGCACGGTCCAGGTGCGCAGGCCATCGCCCACGTTCAGCCCGGCCAGCTTGGTGAACATCCAGTAGCCGGCGTCGTTGATGTGCGACATGGCCAGGCCGCCACCGCCCATGGCCAGGCATAGCAAGGCCAGGTGGTTGGCGCTGAGGTTCAGGGTGGCGATCAACGGGCTCAGAATGCCGGCGGTGGTCACCAGGGCCACCGTGGTGGAGCCTTGCACGGCCCGCAACAGCAGCGTCAGGATGAAGCCCAGGGCCAACACCGGCAAGCCGGTATTGCGCAGCGCTTCGGACACTACCGCACCAATGCCGGTGTCCACCAGTACTTTGCCGAATACGCCACCGGCACCTGCGATCAAAATCACCATGGCCACGCCCGGCAAAGCCGAACCGATCACATCGGACACCTGACCGCGGCTCCAGCCACGGCGTGAGCCCAGCAACCAGGCGCACAGCAGGGTGTCCAGCAACAGCGCCACCAGCGGCGCACCGAGCACGGTCATGACGCTGCGCAAACCGGACTCCAGCGGCAGCAGCGTCGTGGCCAGGGTACCCAGCAGGATCAGCAGAATCGGCAGCAGGATCAGAGCGATGATCAGCCCGAAGCCCGGGGCCGGTGCAGCCGGCAGGCGCGCGGCCAGGCTGCTGGCGCTCTCCTCCAGGCCCAGCGTCTTGGCGTGGGCCGCCTCGCTGGTGTGGGTGTAGTCGCCCTTGGCCCAGGCCACCAGGTCAGCGTTGCTGACGTGCGGGCCATACACTTCGGCGCGGATGTCATCGGTCATCGGGTACACCCGGCGGGTCATGCGCCCGGCGAGGAAATAACCCAGCACGCACAGCACACCGACGATCGGCAGGCCGAACATCAGCACACGCCCCAGGTCAGCACCCAGTTGCGCGGCGGCGGCCACGGCACCGGGGTGCGGCGGCAGAAACGCGTGCACCGAGAGCAGCGCCGCGCACATGGGCAAGGCGAAAATCAGCAGCGGCTTGCGGGCCGCACGTGCCACGCCATAGGCCAGCGGCATGAGGATGATTACCCCCACTTCGAAGAACACCGGGATACCGACCATGAAGCCCGCCACCGTCAGGGCCAGGGGCGTGCGCCGGTTCCCGAAGCGGGCGATCAGCGTCCTGGCCAAGGCCTCGGCGCCCCCGGACAGCTCGATGATACGGCCGATCATGGCACCCAGGGCGATGATGATAGCGATATGGCCCAAGGTCTTGCCCATGCCGCCTTCGATGGTGGCGACCAGGTCCTGGGCTTTCACCCCGGCGACCAGGGCGACGACGATGCTCACCAGCATCAGCGCCACGAACGGCTGAAACTTGAACTTGAGCACCAGCAGCAACAGCACGGCAATGCCGGCGCCGGCAATGGTCATCAGCAACAGAGGGCTCATGGCCGGGCACTCCCGTACGAACGGCAGAAGGAATCAGTCATTTTCTGGTTTCCTGTTGTTATTGTTAGGGCTAGCGGTGAGGCGGCGCGCTACCAGCGCGCGCCGAATGTCACGCGCAAGGCTTCAAGGGCCGCTGCGTCCAGTGCGTCGGGTTTGGGTTCGGTCATCAGCCACAGGCGGGCCGTCTCTTCCAGCTCCTCCAGGGCGTAGGCGGCCTTGGCCACCGAGGCTTCCCAGATCACCGGGCCCAGGCGCTCGAGCATCACGCCGCGCACGCTGTTGGCCAGCAAGGCCACCTGGTCGGCCACCAAGGGCGAGCCGGGACGTTCATAGGCGATCAGCGGGATGGGCCCCACCTTCATCACCTGGTAAGGGGTGATGGGTGGCAGGATGCTGTCCGGGCGCCACACGCCGGCCAGCGTCAGGGCGACCAGATGCGTGGAGTGGGTGTGTACCACGCCGCCCACGCCGGGGTTGCGGTCGTAGACCTGGCGGTGCAGGGCCAGGGTCTTGGACGGTTTGTCACCGGACACCCAGTCACCGGCCAGGTTGACCTTGGCGATGCGCGCCGGGTCCAGGCGGCCCAGGCAGGCATCGGTGGGGGTGATCAGCCAGCCTTCGTCCAGGCGGGCGCTGATGTTGCCCGCGCTGCCCACGGTGTAGCCACGGCCGAACAGCAGCCGGCCGATGTCGCAGATTTCCTCGCGCAGTGCGCTTTCCTGGCTCATGCCGCGCCCCCCGCCAGTTGCTTGAGGGCCTTGGTAAAGAAATCGCGACCGCCGAAGTTACCGGACTTGAGCGCGAGGGCCAGGGGCTCGCCCTGGCTGCTGACCGTGGCGGGCACGCCGGGGTCGATCTGCGCGCCAATCTGCAGCAGTCGCACGCCCAGGGCCTGAACCACGGCCCCCGAGGTTTCCCCACCGGCCACCACGAAGCGGCGTACGCCCGCTTGCAGCAAACCTTTGGCGATATCACCCAACGCCTTCTCCACCAGGCTACCGGCGCGCTCGACGCCCAACTGGGCCTGCACCGCCTTGACTTCGTCTGGCGAACTGGTGGCGTAGACCAGCACGGTCTGCCCGGCATCACGGGCAAAAGCCAGGGCCTGCTCCACCACCGGTTTGCCAGCGGCCAGGGCCAGCGGGTCGATGCGCAGGGCCGGGCGGCCAGCTTCCAGCCAGGCGGCGACCTGGCCGTTGGTGGCCACCGAGGCACTGCCGGCCAGCACCACGTCCCCGCCGCTGACGGCGGGCAGCTGCGCGGCGTCGCTGTCGCGCAGTTTGCCGGCGCGCCGGAAGTTCTCCGGCAAGCCCAAGGCCAGGCCCGATCCGCCGGTCAGCAATGGCAGGTCGGCGCAGGCCGCGCCCAGGGTGTACAGGTCGGCGTCCGAGACGGCGTCGGCGATGGCCATGCCGATGCCCTCGGCACGCAGCTGCGCGATGCGCTGGCGCACCGGTTCAGCGCCCTGGGCCACGGTGTCATAGCGCAGCAGCCCGACCTTGAGGGTTGTCTGTTCTTGCAGCACGCGCACCAGGTTGGCGTCGCCCATAGGGGTCAGCGGGTGGTGCTGCATGCCCGACTCGTTCAGCAACTGGTCCTGGACGAACAGATGGCCACGGAAAATCGTCCGGCCGTTTTCCGGGAACGCCGGGCAGGCCAGGGTGAAATCGCTGCCCAGGCGGGCCAGCAAGGCTTCACTGACCTGGCCGATGTTACCGGCCGCAGTGGAGTCGAAGGTGGAGCAGTACTTGAAGAAGATCTGCTCGCAGCCCCGGGCACGCAGCCATTCCAGGGCCGCCAGGGATTCTTCTACCGCGTCGGCGACCGGCACGGTACGGGACTTGAGGGCAATGACGATGGCATCGGCGTCCAGGCCAGCGGCCAGGCTTTCCTCGGGAATACCGATGCTCTGCACCGTGCGCATGCCACCGCGCACCAGCATGTTGGCAAGGTCGGTGGCACCGGTGAAGTCGTCAGCGATGCAGCCCAGCAACGGGCGGTTCGGCGTAGGGCTCATGGTCGGCTTACTCCTGCTCGGCCTTGGCCGTGGGCAACTCGATGCCCGGGAAGATCTTGATCACGGCCGAGTCGTCTTCGCGGCCAAAACCGGCGCTGGAAGCCTGCATGAACATCTGGTGGGCGGTGGCCGAGAGCGGCAGCGGGAATTTGCTGGCGCGGGCGGTATCCAGTACCAGGCCCAGGTCCTTGACGAAGATGTCCACCGCCGACAGCGGCGTGTAGTCAGCCTTGAGGATGTGTGGCACGCGGTTTTCGAACATCCAGGAGTTGCCGGCGCTGTGGGTAATGACCTCGTACAGGGCGTCGGCATCCACACCTTCGCGCAGGCCCAGGGCCATGGCTTCGGCGCTGGCAGCGATGTGCACACCGGCCAGCAGCTGATTGATGATCTTGACCTTGGAACCCAGGCCGTGAACGTCGCCCAGGCGGTAGACGTTGCCCGCCATGCCGGCCAGCACGGTTTCAGCCTTGGCGTAGGACTCGGCGGGGCCAGAGGTCATCATGGTCATTTCGCCAGCGGCGGCCTTGGCCGCGCCACCGGAGATCGGCGCGTCGAGGTACAGCAGGTGCTGGGCGGCCAGGCGCTTGCCCAACTCCACGGCGAAGGTCGGGGCCACGGTGGCGCAGCCGATCACCAGGCTGCCGGGCCGCAACGCGGCAACGGCACCGTTGTCGCCAAACAGCACGGTTTCGGTCTGCTCGGCGTTCACCACCACGGTGATGATCACATCACAGGCCGCAGCCATGGCCGCGGGGCTGGCGCAGGCAACGCCGCCTTCGCTGGCGAACTGTTCAGTGACGGCGGCTCGCACGTCACAGGCATGGACCTTGAAGCCGGCGCGCAGCAGCGACCGGGCAATGCCCAGCCCCATGGCGCCCAGGCCAATGACACCGACGTTGTTGTTATTCATGGCAGTACTCCTGGGGTGAATGCGCTGTCCCGATCATGCGCCCATGATCGAATCTTGTTAAGCGTTTTCAGCATTTAACATTTTTTAACACCATATTTGCAACAGGAACGGGTCGACCTACGCAAAAAAGCGCATCCGATGTTAAAAAAGGTTAAATTTCGGACAAGCCCCCTCGGTCAAGCCAGGAGCAGATCCACCCCAAGCTTGCGCACGCTCTCCACCGCACCCGGCGTCAGGGTGCTGTCACTGATGATGGTGTCGAACTGCTCTAGCCCGGCGATCTTGTACATGCCGAAGCTGCCGTACTTGGAGCTGCTGGCGACCAGCACGGATTGCGAGGCCGACTGCATGGCCGCCTGTTTCACTTCCACCTTCAAGGCCGACGGCGTGGTCAGGCCACGTTGCAGGTCCCAGGCACTGGTCGAGATGAAGGCAATATCGGTCGCCAATTGGCGCAGGGTAGCGGCGGCCAGGCCGCCGACGCAGGAGCGGTTGGGGTGGTCCAGCAGCCCCCCGGTGTGAATCACGTCGATGTGAGCGGCGGCTTCCAGGGCGTGAACGATGCCGAAGTCGTTGGTGACCACGGTCATGCCTGACAGGGCGATGATGTGCGGGACGATTTCCAGGGTACTGGTGCCGGCGTCCAGGTACAGGGTCATGTCGGCTTTCAACAGGCCTGCGGCCAGGCGAGCCATGCCCTGCTTCTGTGGCAGTTCCAGCACGGCCTTCGACTCGTGGCTGGGTTCACTGTGCACCTGGCTGGCGATGCGCACCCCGCCCGTGACCGAATAGGCACGGCCTTCCTGTTCGAGCAGGGCGATGTCGCGGCGCACAGTCATGTGCGAGCAGTCGAACATTTCCATCAACTGATGCACGCTGAGCACCTGGTGCTTGCGCAACTGGCGCAGCATCAATTCGCGTCGCTGTTCGGGGATCATCGGCGCGCCGTTGCTGGGCGTGGGGGACTCGGTAGGCATCGCGGCTCCAGGACGGGTACAGGGCAGGCAGCAGCCATGATACTGATCCTGCCCCCCTGCTTCGACAAGAATATCGGCAGCGGCTTCAGGCGGGCGGCGTACCACCCGCTGTGGTCGCTCGCACAACGCGCAAAACAGAAACAATTGGCCCCTGAAGGAATACCTGATCTTTTCTTCATCTTCAGCCGGCGCTTCCTGGTCCACGTCACCCATGATCGAGGTCAACAGCGGATGAATTCAGCGGTGCGACTTTCGCCCACTACTTCCCCCGACATATTGATCGGTTATACTGGGCGACGCTTTCTTCGCCCTGATTTCGGCTTTTCCTTCTGTATTGTGGCCAGGCTTCTGGTATTCGGTCCTCTCTAAACGATCCGTCATGAAATATATAATCCTTGCCCTGTTCATGTGTTCCATTGCCTTCGTTCATTTTCGCGGACGTGTGCGCCACAGATTCACCCGCCAACTGAGTGACCATTCCAGTTTCCTGGCGCCGGTGAACGCGTTCCTGTATCTGTTCTCCCGCCTGCCGGCACGTCCTTACCTGGACGTGCGCGAGTTTCCCGACCTGGCGCCACTGCAAGCGCACTGGCAAGAGATTCGTGAAGAAGGCGTGCGCTTGATGGAAATGGGCGAGATCAAGAGGTCGGCCGGCCACGACGATGTCGGCTTCAACTCGTTCTTCAAGACCGGTTGGAAGCGGTTCTACCTCAAGTGGTATGGCGATAGCCACCCGTCGGCCAGTGCCCTGTGCCCGCGCACCACGGAGCTGCTGGCCGGCATCGGCTCGGTCAAGGCCGCGATGTTCGCCGCCCTGCCCCCAGGCTCGCGCCTGGTGCGCCATCGCGACCCTTACGCCGGCTCGTACCGCTACCACCTGGGCCTGGAAACCCCCAACGATCCTGGCTGCTACATCAATGTGGACGGTGAGAACTACCACTGGCGCGATGGCGAACCGGTGATGTTCGACGAGACCTATATCCACTACGCCGAAAACACCACCGAGCAGAACCGCATCATCCTGTTCTGCGACATCGAGCGGCCGCTGAAATACCGCTGGGCCACCGCCTTCAACCGCTGGTTCAGCTACAAGGTCATGGCGGCTGCCGCCGCGCCCAACAATGAAGGTGACAAGACCGGCGGCATCAACCGCCTGTTCAGCCGTATCTATACCATTCGTGAGCGCGGCAAGGCATTGAAGAAACGCAACCGTATGCGTTATTACGCGGAGAAGTGGGCAGTAGTGGCGGTCTTTGTTTTGCTGTTTATCTATCTTTGATTGCAACTAACGCAATAGTCTTTTTCCGCTGACGGTTTAATTAGCCGGGTGCACGCCAGCGTCCACTCGGCCCCCTCAGCGGCTGGGCTGAAGTTGTCCGCTGTCGGCACGACGGGCCGCCATGCCCAGGCAGAAGCCGGTCAGCCCCAGCAGCGACGCCACGCTGAGCACCGACGCCGCCGCGAAGGCGGGGTCCTGACCAAAGCCCACGGCGTAGGTGCAGAGCGCGCCCACCGCCATCTGGCCGAACCCGTACAAACCCGCCGCCGACCCCACCAGGTGCGCATCCACGCTCAACGCGCGGCTCAAGGCCGCCGGGCTGGCCAGCCCCGCGCCCACCGCGAACAGGCTGACCAGGCCGACGATCCAGGCCACCGAGCCCAAGCCCGACGCTACCACCGCCAGCAGGCCCAGGGCGCTGGCGATGCTCAGCCAGGCCCCCACCAACAGCAGGCGGTCTGCCGATACCGTGCGAATCAACCGACGCGTCAGCGCATTGCCCACCGACATGCCGACGATCAGCATGCCCAGGTACAACCCGACCTCACTCAAGGGCCGGTGCAGTTCGGTACCGATGATAAATGGCGCGGCGGCAATGAAGGCATAGATGGCGGTGGTCATGCAGCCACCGCCCACGGCGAACCCCAGGAACACCGGAGACCGCAGCAACTGGCCGTAGTCACGCGCCAGCGCCCGCAGGCTGACCTGGCCGCTGGGCGTGGACGTTTCCGGCAACAACCGCCAGGTGCACAGCAAGGTCACCGTGCCCAGGCTGGCCAGTACCCAGAAGATCGCCCGCCAGCCCAGGTGCTCACTGATCAGCGAGCCGATCAGGGGCGCGAAGCCAGGGCCGACCATCATCATCAGGTTGAGCAGCGCCAGGTCGCGCACGGCGTCTTCCAGGCCGGCGCCATCGCGGGCAATGGCCCGACCCAGCGCCAGGCCTGCGCAACCACCCAATGCCTGCACCAGCCGCGCCAGCACCAGGGTATGGACATCACCGGCAAACGCGGCGCAGAACCCCGCCACCGTGTACAACGCCAGGCCCACCAGCAGCAAAGGCCGGCGGCCCAGGCCATCGGACAGCGGCCCATACGCCAGCTGCCCGAACGCCAGGCCCAGGATGTACACACTGATGGTGCGCTGCATGGCGGCGCTGTCTACCCCCAGCGCCTGGGCGGCGGCCGGCAGCGCCGGAACGAACATGTGCATGGCCAGCGTGCCACTGATGGTGATCAGCACCAACAGCCAAAGGGGGGCACGCGGTTTGACGGCAGACAGCGGAGCGGACATATAGATAGCAACCTAACAAGTAGGCTTGCAACTATAGGGAACCGCCCTCCTCCTTGTCTACGTGCGCGCGTCGCTTGTCTTCGCCGTCGCGCAACAGGTCATAGAGCACAGTAGCCGGGCCCAGTATCGCAATCACGACCAGCGCGATCAGGCCTATAGTCGAATGGTTCATGGTCAATCCCTGCCAGGCTGGGTGATAACGCAAGAATCCCCCCAAGGACGCAGGCCTGGCAACCGCTTTTACCGAGTCTTTACGCCCGTTCGCCGGGTCGTTCAGCTGCGGTTCATTCGCCCAGGTTGCAGACTTCGGCCATCCGGCGGTAATCAAGCACGTGTTCCTGGTGTTGCGAATCGAGGTACGTCATGTGCGCGCCCACCACTTTGCAGGTCTGGGAGGCGTCGGCGTTGTCGGCCAGTACTTTCTGGATATCCAGGTGCTGGCCATAGTGGTAGCTGTCATGGATAGTATCGGCCTGGGCGAGCACGGCCCCGGTGCTGGCCAGGGCGAAGACGGCGATGGCGCTGATGGTTTTGATGTTCATGGTGGTGCCCTCAAGCAATTCAATCATCGAAGTGGCCGCTGCAACTGGGTGGCCGTGACGCTATTGAATGCCGGGCGGGTATCTCCAATGTGTCACCCCGAGGCCTGAAAACGGCGGTTTTGCACCACTGTGTATCTTTGGCGCCGCAGATACACTGGAATACAAAGCGAGACGGGCAAACCCACGCCTGCTGGGTAGAATGCGCGCAACCGCCAGAGAGGAGCTGTCATGGAGCACGTGGACCATATCCTGATCGTCGACGACGACCGCGAGATTCGCGAGTTGGTGGGCAACTACCTGAAAAAGAATGGCTTGCGCACCACGGTGGCCGGCGACGGGCGGCAGATGCGCGCGGCACTGGAAGACACCCCGGTGGACCTGATCGTGCTGGACATCATGATGCCCGGTGACGACGGCCTGCTGCTGTGCCGGGAATTGCGCGCCGGCAAGCACAAGGCCATTCCGGTACTGATGCTGACGGCCCGCAACGACGAGACCGACCGTATCGTCGGCCTGGAAATGGGCGCCGACGACTACCTGACCAAGCCCTTCGCCGCCCGCGAGCTGCTGGCACGCATCAACGCCGTGCTACGCCGTACACGCATGCTGCCGCCCAACCTGCAGGTCACCGACAGTGGCCGGTTGCTCGCCTTCGGCCAATGGCGGCTGGACACCAGCGCCCGCCACCTGCTGGACGCCCATGACACCCTGGTGGCGCTGAGCGGCGCCGAGTACCGGCTGCTACGGGTATTTCTCGACCACCCCCAGCGGGTGCTCAACCGTGACCAGTTGCTGAACCTGACCCAGGGGCGTGATGCCGACCTGTTCGACCGCTCCATCGACCTGCTGGTCAGCCGCCTGCGCCAGCGCTTGCTGGATGACGCCCGCGAGCCGGCCTATATCAAGACAGTGCGCAGCGAAGGCTACGTGTTCTCCATGCCGGTACAGGTGCTCGGGGCGCCAGCATGAAGCCCTGGTTCCCGTGGCCACGCACCCTGGCCTCACGCTTGTCGCTGATCTTTCTCGCCGGCCTGGTACTGGCTTATGGGCTGTCGTTCGGCGCGCAATATTGGGAGCGCTACCTCAGTTCCGAGTCGATGATGCACAAGACCATGGAGCGCGACGTGGCCACCGGCGTGGCGATTCTCGACCACTTGCCCGCCGACCAGCGTGATGCCTGGATCCCGCGCCTGGAGCGCCAGGTATACAAGTTCGAGCTGGGCGACGGCGCGCCGGGCCAACCGTTGCCCATCGCCGAGTTGCCCCATGCCGGCCAGGCCATTCTCACGGGGCTGAACAACAGTCATGGCCTGAATTTCACCCACACCGTCGACCCGCGCGACCGCTTCCAGGCACACCTGCGCCTGAACGATGGCACCCCGGTGACCATCGACGTGCACCCCTCCTCCATGCCCATTCCCCAATGGTTGCCGGTGATGCTGCTGATTCAGCTGACGGTGGTCTGGGGTTGCACGTGGGCCGCGGTACGCATGGCCACCCGCCCCCTGACCCGCCTGGCCAGCGCCGCCGAGGCCCTGGACCCCAACAGCGCCGGCCAGCGTCTGGACCTCAGCGGCCCCAGCGAAGTGACCCACGCGGCCTCGGCGTTCAATGCCATGCAGGATCGCATCGCCACCTACCTGAAGGAGCGCATGCAACTGCTGGGCGCCATCAGCCATGACCTGCAGACGCCGCTGACGCGCATGAAACTGCGCGCCGAATTCATGGACGATGGCGTGGAGAAGGACAAGCTGTGGCATGACCTGAGCGAAATGGAGCACCTGGTGCGCGAAGGCATCGCCTATGCCCGCACCCTGCACGGCGCCACCGAAGCCAGTTGCCGCATCGACCTGGACGCGTTCCTGCAGAGCCTGGTATTCGATTATCAGGACGTCAACCAGCCCGTGGCCCTGGCCAGCAACAGCCAGGCGCAGGTCGACACCCGGCCCCAGGCCTTGCGGCGCATTCTGTCCAATTTGGTGGACAACGCACTGAAATTCGCCGGCGACGTCAGCCTGGGCAGTACCCGCGCCAGCGATGGCAGCATCACCATCGAAGTGCTGGACCAAGGCCCTGGCATTGCCGAGGAAGAGCTGCAGGCCGTGTTCAAGCCGTTCTACCGGCTGGAGAACTCGCGCAACCGTTCGACCGGCGGCACCGGGCTGGGGTTGGCGATCGCCCAGCAACTGACCCTGGCCATTGGTGGCCAGCTCACGCTAAGCAACCGCGAAGGCGGCGGCCTCAGCGCGCGCTTGCAGTTGCCGGGCTGACGCAGCCTGTAGGAGCACAGCTCGCTGGCGAAGGGCACAACGCGGTCCGCCAGCTACACCGCACGGCCCTTTTCGCTAGCAAGCTACGCTCCCACCGGGACGTGCAAGTTCCACGCGGACCCCGCAAAACCTGTAGGAGCACAGCTTGCTGGCGAAGGGTACAACGCGGTCCATCAGATACACCGCACGGCCCTTTTCGCTAGCAAGCTACGCTCCCACCGGGACGCGCCAGTACCACGCGGACCCCGCGAACCTGAAGGAGCACAGCTTGCTGGCGAAGGGCACAACGCGGTCCGCCAGGTACACCGCACGGCCCTTTTCGCTAGCAAGCTACGCTCCCACAGGGTCGTGCAAGTACCACGCAGACCCCGCAAAACCTGTAGGAGCACAGCTTGCTGGCGAAGGGCACAACGCGGTCCGCCAGGTGCACCGCACGGCCCTTTTCACTAGCAAGCTACGCTCCCACCAGGACGTGCAAGTACCACGCAGACCCCGCAAAACCTGTAGGAGCACAGCTTGCTGGCGAAGGGTACAACGCGGTCCGCCAGCTACACCGCACGGCCCTTTTCGCTAGCAAGCTACGCTCCCACCAATACGTGCAAGTACCACGCGGACCCCGCAAAACCTGTAGGAGCACAGCTCGCTGGCGAAGAGCACAACGCGGTCCGCCAGCTACACCGCACGGCCCTTTTCGCTAGCAAGCTACGCTCCCACCGGGACGTGCAAATACCACGCAGACCCCGCGAACCTGTAGGAGCACAGCTCGCTAGCGAAGGGCACAACGCGGTCCGTCAGCTACACTGCACGGCCCTTTTCGCTAGCAAGCTACGCTCCCACCGGGACGCGCCAATACCACGCGGACCCCGCAAAACCTGTAGGAGCACAGCTTGCTGGCGAAGGGTACAACGCGGTCCGTCAGCTACACCGCACGGCCCTTTTCGCTAGCAAGCTACGCTCCCACAGGGTTCGAGCAAGTACCACGCAGACCCCGCAAAACCTGTAGGAGCACAGCTTGCTGGCGAAGGGCACAACGCGGTCCGTCAGCTACACCGCACGGCCCTTTTCGCTAGCAAGCTACGCTCCCACCAGGCCGTGCAAGTACCACCCAGACCCCGCAAACCTGTAGGAGCACAGCTTGCTGGCGAAGGGCACAACGCGGTCCGTCAGCTACACCGCACGGCCCTTTTCGCTAGCAAGCTACGCTCCCACCAGGCCGTGCAAGTACCACGCGGACCCCGCGAACCTGTAGGAGCACAGCTCGCTGGCGAAGGGCACAACGCGGTCCGCCAGCTACACCGCACGGCCCTTTTCGCTAGCAAGCTACGCTCCCACCGGGACGCGCCAATACCACGCAGACCCCGCAAAACCTGTAGAAGCACAGCTTGCTGGCGAAGGGCACAACGCGGTCCGCCAGGTACACCGCACGGCCCTTTTCGCTAGCAAGCTACGCTCCCACCAGGCCGTGCAAGTACCACGCA
>Ga0207713_1000259_pt1 | contig 65068 bp, 94 predicted proteins | sample KBSS64metaG_FD_184404 | JGI IMG/M metagenome (GOLD analysis project Ga0207713, IMG submission 184404) | Switchgrass rhizosphere microbial communities from Kellogg Biological Station, Michigan, USA - KBS S6-4 metaG (SPAdes) (version 2) | ecosystem: Host-associated > Plants > Roots > Rhizosphere >...
GGCATTGCCGTAACGGTCATAGCCGGGTGTTGAATTCAACACCTGGCCCAGTGGCGTCTCGACGGACTGATAAGCGCGTGCCGCCTGTGCGCTGATGTTCGCCGAGGGCAGCAGTGCTGCATTTGCGGCGCCCAGGCCGGCCTTGGCCTGGGTGACGCGCGCCGAAGCCTGTGCCAGATCCAGATTCTGCTGCAAGGCCTGGTCGATGAGGTCGGTCAGCAGCGGATCATTAAAGCTTTCCCACCAGGCGGCAAGGCTGTCCGGTGTCGATCCGGATCGCGGTTCGACAGCGGACTGCCCCAGGTAATGATCTGAAAGCGGGGCGTCTGGACGATGGTAATCCGGACCCACCGCACAACCTGCCAGGAGGCTGGCGGTAACCAAAAGAGCAATCGGGCGCAGGGGAGGCATCGGCGTTCCTTAACGAGATTTTCGTGACCATATTACGTAATGGTCACAACGTGTCAATTAAGGCTTGAAAAGGCATTCACGGCATTAATGGTAAAAATGGAGCGTCGAATACCTCATGGAATGTGACTGTTGACGATATTGGTCACAAAGATGAGAATATGATGATCATCCTATTTCAGTAAGTGAACCTATGCACCGGCTTCGAATTTCCCCTATTGCCGCATGCCTGTTGCCACTCGCCCTGGCGGCGTGCGGTGATTCCTCATCCGTTGCAGACCCGCGCACACAGGCGCCTCTGGTCAGGTTCACCGCCGTTCAGGCTGCGGTTGACGGTTCCCGCACCTTCACGGGGGTGGTGACGGCGCGCATTCAGGGCGATCTGGGGTTTCGCGTTTCGGGCAAGGTGCTCGAGCGTCTGGTTGACACGGGGCAGAGCGTCAAACGCGGTCAGCCGCTGATGCGGCTCGACCCCATCGACTTGGGGCTGCAGGCACGCGCGCAGCAGGAGTCGGTCATCGCCGCACGGGCCCGCGCCAGGCAGACAGCCGATGACGAAGCCCGCTATCGCACTCTGGTCAGCGCCGGCGCCATTTCCGCATCGGCCTACGATCAGATCAAAGCCGCCGCAGATACCGCCAAGGCCCAACTCAGCGCCGCTGAAGCGCAAGCGGACGTAGCTCGCAACGCTTCCGGTTATGCGGTGCTGGTTGCCGATGCCGACGGCGTTGTGGTGGAAACACTCGCCGAACCCGGACAAGTCGTCAGCCCTGGACAACCGGTGGTTCGACTGGCGCGGGCAGGGCAGCGCGAGGCCATCGTGCACTTGCCCGAGACCTTGCGTCCCGCAGCAGGATCCACCGCGCAAGCCACGCTCTATGGCGATGCCTCGGGTGCTGTGACCGCGAAACTGAGGTTGCTTTCGGATTCGGCAGATCGCACGACGCGTACGTTCGAGGCGCGCTACGTACTGGAAGGCGCGCTGGCCAATGCTCCGATAGGTTCGACAGTCACCCTCAGAATCGCCGAGGGTTCGACACCTGCCGCATCGTTGCAAGTGCCTGTTGCCGCGCTTTACGACGCCGGTAAAGGCCCTGGCGTGTGGGTCATCGCCGGTACACCGCCAACCGTGACCTGGCGAGCGGTTCAGGTGTTGGGATTGAGCGACGATTCGGCACGAGTCGCTGGCGATCTCCGGGTCGGCGAACAGATTGTGGCGCTGGGCGCTCACCTGTTGCGCGAAGGTGAAGCAGTAAGAATGCCCGTGCCTGATGCGGCGACCGTTGCCGGGAGTCGTCCATGAGCGAGGGCCGATTCAACCTTTCTGCCATCGCCGTTCGCGAGCGTTCGATCACGGTCTTTCTGATTTTCCTGATCGCCGTTGCCGGCACCCTGGCATTCTTCCAGCTGGGGCGTGCCGAAGATCCTCCGTTTACGGTCAAGCAGTTGACCGTCATCACGGCGTGGCCGGGGGCGACCGCACAGGAGATGCAGGATCAGGTCGCGGAGCCACTGGAAAAACGCCTGCAAGAACTCAAATGGTACGACCGCTCGGAAACCTATACGCGGCCAGGGCTCGCTTTCACGATGGTCTCGTTGCTCGATAGCACGCCGCCCTCGCAAGTGCAGGAAGAGTTCTATCAGGCGCGTAAAAAACTCGACGATGAAGCGATCAAGTTGCCGGCGGGCGTCATCGGGCCGATGGTCAACGACGAGTATTCGGACGTGACCTTTGCGCTGTTCGCCCTGAAAGCCAAGGGCGAGCCGCAGCGTCTGCTGGTCCGCGATGCGGAGTCCATGCGCCAGCGCCTGTTGCATGTGCCGGGGGTGAAGAAGGTCAACATCATCGGCGAACAAGCCGAACGAATATTTGTTTCCTTTTCGCATGACCGGTTGGCGACCCTGGGCTTGTCGCCGCAGGACATCTTCGCCGCGCTGAACAGTCAGAACGCACTGACCCCGGCCGGATCAATCGACACCAGCGGGCCGCAGGTTTTCCTGCGTCTCGATGGTGCGTTCGACAAGCTGCAAAAAATCCGCGACACCCCTGTGATCGTGCAGGGGCGGACACTCAAGTTGTCTGATGTGGCGACGGTCGAACGCGGTTACGAAGATCCGGCCACCTTTCTGGTGCGCAATAACGGCGAAGAGGCGCTGTTGCTTGGTGTGGTGATGCGCGAGGGCTGGAATGGCCTTGATCTGGGCAAGGCGCTGGATGCCGAGACCGTCAGGATCAATGAGGAAATGCCCTTGGGCATGAGCCTCTCCAAGGTCACCGACCAGGCGGTGAATATCGACTCCGCCGTTGGCGAGTTCATGGTCAAGTTCTTTGTCGCGCTGCTGGTGGTCATGCTCGTCTGCTTTCTCAGCATGGGCTGGCGTGTCGGCGTGGTGGTCGCCGCTGCGGTGCCGTTGACCCTGGCGATCGTGTTTGTGGTGATGGCGGCCACCGGCAAAAACTTTGACCGTATTACCCTGGGGTCGTTGATTCTGGCGCTCGGGCTGTTGGTCGATGACGCGATCATTGCCATTGAAATGATGGTGGTGAAAATGGAGGAGGGCTACGATCGCATCAAGGCGTCTGCCTATGCCTGGAGCCACACGGCGGCGCCGATGTTGTCCGGAACCCTGGTGACGGCGATCGGTTTTTTGCCCAACGGTTTCGCTCAGTCCACGGCCGGCGAATACACCAGCAACATGTTCTGGATTGTGGGCATCGCTCTCATCGCTTCGTGGGTCGTGGCGGTGGCGTTTACTCCTTATCTGGGCGTGAAACTGTTGCCGGACATCAAGGCAGTCGAGGGTGGACATGCGGCGATCTACAACACGCCGCGATACAACCGCTTCCGCCGGGTTCTGACCCGGGTCATTGCGCGCAAATGGCTGGTCGCGGGCATGGTTATTACGCTGTTCTTCGTGGCGGCGGCAGGCATGGGCCTGGTGAAGAAACAGTTCTTCCCGACCTCTGACCGTCCCGAAGTCATGATCGAGGTGCAAATGCCCTACGGCACCTCCATCGAGCAGACCAGCGCCACGGCCGCCAAGGTCGAAGCCTGGCTGCGCCAGCAGGATGAGGCGAAAATCGTCACGGCCTATATCGGCCAGGGTGCGCCGCGTTTCTTCCTGGCCATGGCGCCGGAACTGCCCGATCCGTCGTTCGCCAAGATCGTGGTGCTGACCGACAGTCAGGAAGCGCGGGAAACCCTCAAGTTGCGTTTTCGTGACGCGGCTGCTCAAGGGCTCGCCCCGGAGGCGCGTCTCAGGGCAACGCAAATCGTGTTTGGTCCTTACTCTCCGTTTCCGGTGGCCTACCGGGTGATGGGGCCTGATCCGGCCAAGTTGCGGGTGATCGCCGAGCAGGTGCGGGGCGTGATGCAGGACAGCCCGATGATGAGAACCGTGAACACTGATTGGGGGCCGCTGACGCCGTCGTTGCATTTCAATTTGGATCAGGACCGTCTGCAGGCTGTGGGGCTGACATCGACTGCGGTTGCGCAGCAGTTGCAGTTCCTGCTCAGCGGAGTACCGATCACGGCGGTGCGTGAGGATATTCGTTCAGTGCAGGTCATGGGGCGGGCAGCGGGCGATATCCGGCTCGATCCACAGCAAATCGAAGGCTTCACCCTGGTCGGTGCGTCGGGGCAGCGGGTCCCGTTGTCGCAGATAGGCGAGGTCGATGTGCGCATGGAGGATCCGATCCTGCGCCGGCGTGATCGCACCCCGACCATCACCGTGCGCGGCGACATTGCCGAAGACTTGCAGCCACCGGACGTTTCCAGTGCGCTGCTGAAGCAACTGCAACCGATCATCGAGAAACTGCCTTCCGGTTACCGGATCGAGCAGGCGGGTGCGATCGAAGAGTCCGGCAAGGCCGGCAAGGCGATCCTGCCGTTGTTGCCGATCATGATCGCCATGACCCTGGTCATCATCATTGTGCAGGTCCGTTCGATCTCGGCGATGATCATGGTGTTCCTCACCTCGCCGTTGGGCTTGATTGGCGTGGTGCCGACACTGCTGATCTTCAATCAGCCGTTTGGCATCAATGCGTTGGTCGGGTTGATTGCACTGTCGGGGATCCTGATGCGCAATACGCTGATTCTGATCGGTCAGATTCATCACAACGCGCAAGAAGGGCTGGATCCGTTCCACGCTGTCGTCGAAGCCACGGTGCAACGTGCGCGACCGGTACTGTTGACAGCCCTGGCGGCGATCCTGGCGTTCATTCCCCTGACACACTCGGTGTTCTGGGGGACGCTGGCCTATACCCTGATTGGCGGCACACTCGTCGGTACCGTCATGACGCTGGTGTTCCTGCCCGCGATGTACTCGATCTGGTTCAAGATCGGTCCCGACGCCAGGGCGCCGACTGCAACAGTCAAACCGGTGTAGCGTTGGCGCCGGGAACATCCCGAGAGATACAGGGAGGCGGCAAGTCCCGAGAGCTCGCCGCCGTTCCTTGATTGCGGTTATCGATTACAGGGTTGAGATCGTACCGCCGTCGATACGGTGTTCGGATCCAGAGATCGATGCAGCCCGGGCGGATGCAAGGAAGACGATCAAGTCCGCAACCTCTTGGGGCTTGGCCGGCCTTCCCAGTGGGATTCCGCCTATCGACTCCATGACAATTCGTTTGCCGCCTTCGTAGTCGGTTCCCGCTTGTTCAGCCAACCGCTGGGCAAACCTTACGGACGCCTCGGTCTCAATCCACCCCGGTGCGACACTCAGCACACGAACGCCCTTGGGCATTACTTCTTTTGCAAGAGACTTGCTGTAAGTGGTGAGAGCCGCCTTGGCGGCGGCGTAGGCGGTGGTGGACTCATACAGAGGCATCATGCGCTGGATCGAGCTCACGTGGATGATGACGCCTGAGCCTTGGGCCAGCATGGATGGCAGTAATGCGCGGTCCAGGCGTACGGCAGGCATCAGATTCAGATTCAGTTCTGCCAGCCATTGCTCGTCACTGATGGCGGCAAAACCACCTCCCGGCGTGTTTGACCCTCCGAGCACGTTGATCACGATGTCGACTCCACCCCACATCTCAAGGACCGTCTGTGCGAGGTGAGCAACGCCTGTTGCGGTGGTCAGATCTGCACCGATATAGGTGACACCCTCCATCGGTGGTACTGACACGTCGCGCGCCGAGGTCGCCACCCTTGCGCCTGCCTCCACGAGAGTCTGAACGACTGCTGCGCCAAGGCCCATAGTGCCGCCGGTGACCACGGTGCGCAGGCCATCGAGTTGAAGGTCGAAGTTCATGCAGTTACCTCCAGCGATGCGATCAGGCCGCCTTCAAGACGAAAGCGGTACGACAGAACGGTCGGGCTGCCGGGGAAGTTGCCGCTCACCTTGGCGCGGACGAGTTGCAATCCGTCCTCTCGCTCAATGGTCAGGGGAACGGTAGTAGCGCTGTATTTGCGCGATGCCTCGGCCAAGAGGCCCTTGATGGCATTGATTCCCGCGTAGGCATGACCGAAGTCCGTCATGACGGCTTGCGCCGTGAAGCAATGCGCCAGTGCTTCGGGGTTATGTTCCGCCGCGAAGTAAGCGGCGATTGGCTCGGGCAGGGTCAAGACAGGCATGTTGTCGGCTCCATGGGGTCGGTGAAAGCCCTAGGATGCGTACCGGACAGAATTAATTGAATCGCCTAGAATCAGCATTGGTCATGTAGAGAACAATGCATAATGCGCGGATCCGAATTTGCTGAGCTAAAAGCCTTCGTGGCGATCGTCGAGCGCCAGAGCTTCGCTCGCGCGGCAGAGCATCTGGGGGTCTCACCCTCCGCACTCAGCCAGACCATTCGGCATCTCGAAGCTCGCCTTGGCGCACGTCTGCTCAATCGCACCACTCGCAGCGTTGCTCCCACGGCGAGTGGAGAGCTGCTTTACAGCCGTATCGCCCCCTTGTTTCGAGAGATGGCTGTTGCAGTCGCCGAAGCCAGTGAGGCAACAGGGCAGATAAGCGGCACGCTGCGTATCAATACGCCAGGGATCGCCGCCAGAACCCTCATTGCGCCTCGCCTGGCACGCTTCCATCAGGCCCACCCTGATGTGCTGCTCGACATTGTGGTGGACGACGCGCTGGCCGATATCGTGCGCGGCCGATTTGACGCGGGCATCCGTGTAGGTGGTCGGCTTGAGAACGATATGGTGGCCGTGCGCCTCACACCGGACCTGAACATGGTCGCTGTGGCATCTCCGGACTACCTCGCACGTCGTGGCACGCCCCGGTCACCTGCCGAGTTGCAGGATCACGCTTGCATCAACTGGCGGTTGCAGATGGACGGCAGACCCTATCGCTGGGAGTTCCAGGAGCAAGGGCAGCCAATGGAGGTGGCGGTCGATGGTCCCGTCGTCACCAATCATCCCGACATCGGTATCGCCGCAGTCGTGCAGGGGCTCGGCATTGCGTACCATTTCAAGAGAGAAGGCGTGGGTGAGCTCCTGGCCGAGGGGCGGTTGGTCCAGGTTCTCGCTGACTGGTCGATCTCGCGCCCAGGGCTGTTCCTCTATTACCCGAACAGACAGTATCGACCAGCCGCCCTGAGTGCGTTCATCGACTGTCTATTGGATCGCAACTCGTTTGATCGGCCCTGTGCCGAAAATCATCGGTGATAGGCGCCAGGTAATGGGATTGAGCATCTCAAACCGCGGCGGTAGCTTTGCAAAGAGTGTTCCCCACACCCGTTGAAGGTGCCCACGAAAGGCACCTTTTTCAGTTCCATCCTAATCTGGCCAGACTCAAAGCAAGTCTTCAGGCTGCATCGTCAGAATGATTTTCCCGACGTTCTCGGAAGACTCCATTCGTCGGTGAGCATCGGCAGCCCGTGATAACGCAAAGGTGCTATCGACGACAGGCTCAAGGCTTCCGGCCCCCTCAAAGCGATCAAGCCAGTGCTCGCGGAAGCGCTTGATCATGTCGTGCTTCTCCGGCTGCGTACGCGACTTCATCACCGTGCCGATGATTTGCAAATGGCGGTAAAGAATGTCCTCCAGCGCTACGGTCACGTTGCCGCCTGCGCCGAGGATGCCCACCTGAACCAGGCGACCGCCCTTTGCAAGGGACGCGATGTTGCGTGCGAAGTAGGGCGCCCCGATAAAGTCGATGATGACATCGACGCCGCGCCCCTGGGTTTTGGCAGCGATTACGTCAGCGAAATCCTGCGTCTTGTAGTCGATCGCCACGTCAGCGCCCAAATGCTCGACACGCGCCAACTTGCTGCCGTCGGTCGTCGCATACACCGTGGCACCCGTGGCGTAAGCCAGCTGCACCGCGGCAGACCCGACGCCGCCGGCGGCCGCATGAATCAACACTGAATCGCCGGCCTTGAGCCGAGCCAGATGCATCATCGCTTCATGGGCCGTGACGAAGACCTCGGGAATGGCTGCCGCGTGTACATAGTCAAGCTGCGCCGGGATGTGCATGGCCATGCGGTAATCGATGCGTGCCAGTTCGGCGTAGGCACCGCCACCGACCACGCCCATGATTCGATCTCCTGCTTCGAACCCCGTCACCGCGCTACCTTTCCCGATCACTTCGCCGGCGATTTCCAGACCGATGATCATTGAGTCGCCGAAATTCGGACGGCCGTACCCACCGGTCCGGTGAGTCAGGTCCGCACGATTCACCCCGGCGGCATAGACACGTACCAGCAGGTCGTCAGGCCGCACTTCAGGATTGGCGACTTCGACGAGTTCAAGGACGTCTGGCGCACCGAATTCTCTGATGTTGATGGCTTTCATTCAGTTGTTCTCCTTTGCGCTGAACGTGGCGTTGGCGATCGCGGATGCGGTGATGGCGGCAGGGAAACCTACGTAAAAAGCCAGGTGGGTGATCGCTGCCGCCAGTTCGTCTTGGGTTACACCGTTGCCAGCCGCGCGGCGTAAGTGGGCAGGCAACTCTTCCGAGTGACCAGCGGCAATCAATGCCGCCACGGTGATCAGGCTACGGTCGCGCGGGGACAGCGCGGGATCGCTCCAGATTTGCGGATAAAGTGTCGAGTCGACGAATTGCGCCAGCTTTGGCGTGAACGCGCGCGCGGCTTCGCGAGGACTGTTGAAGTTGATCCTGGACATGGGCGAGCTCCTTAAACCTGGCTGATGAATTTGTGGGTGAGATAGTGCTCGATACCTTCAATGCCACCTTCGGAGCCGTGACCGCTTTCTTTCATCCCGCCGAAGGGGAGCTCGGTAGCGACGATGCGGTATTGGTTGATCCCGATCATCCCGGCCTCCAATCCGTCAGCGACATCAATGGCCGTGCGCGCGTTGGAGGTGAACGCGTAGGCAGAGAGGCCGTAGGGCAGGCGGTTGGCTTCTTTCAAACCATCTGCCAGTTCATCGAACGGCATCAGCACGGCGATAGGGCCGAAAGGCTCTTCGTGCATCACGCGGGCATCCATCGGCACATCCGCCAGAACCGTGGGTTGGAAGAAGTAGCCTTCGCCTGACAAGGCTTCACCACCGACCAATACCCGCGCACCTTTTTCGACGGCGTCGGCGACCAGTTCTTCCATCTTTGCCAATTGCCTCGGGTTGGCCAACGGTCCGACCTGGGTGTCAGGATGCAAGCCGTCGCCGATCCGCAGGGCCTGGGTCGCAGCGACAAAGTGATCAACGAAGGCTTGATAGGCACCACGCTGGATCAGAAACCGAGTGGATGAAATGCACACTTGCCCGGTCCCGCGAAACCGATTGGCGACACCTTCAATGGCGGCTTTTTCAATGTCGGCATCTTCGAATACCAGAACCGGTCCGTGCCCACCCAGTTCGAGGGTGATGGGCTTCACGCCTTCAGCCGCTCGTGCAGAGAGCAGGCGCCCGATGGGCACCGAACCGGTGAACGTCACTTTGCGAATGATCGGCGAGGCGATCAGATGGCTGGACACTTGATCCGGTACGCCAAAGACCACTTGCAGCACACCCTTGGGCAATCCTGCATCGTCGAGTGCACGCGCCAGGGCCAGCGCTGTGGAGGGGCTTTCTTCACCTGGCTTGAGAATAACGCTGCAACCCGCGGCCAGCGCTGCCGCGAGTTTGCGTGCCGGGGTAATGGCCGGGAAATTCCAGGGCGTGAATGCGGCCACCGGGCCGATGGCCTGGCGTTTGACCAGTTGCAGCACGCCTGGTCGATTGGCCGGGACCACACGGCCGTCGATTCGCCGGGCACTTTCGGCGAACCATTCGAAATACTCCGCCGCGCGGGTCACTTCATCCAGGCTTTCACCCAGCGGTTTGCCTTCCTCCAGGGTCATCTGCGCAGCAATCTGCGGTGCACGTTCGAGGATCAGGTCGGCGGCGCGTTTGAGAATTTTTGCGCGTTTGTCGGGTACGGTCTGGCGCCATTGCTCGAAGCTCAGGCGAGTCACTGCCAGAGCGTGATCAAGGTCGTCTGCGGTGGAGAGTGGGACGCGTCCGATTTCCCGGCCGGTTGCCGGGTTAACAACGGCGGCAGTCTCGCGCCCTGCGGCGTTGAGCCATTCACCACCGATGAAAAGATAAAGCGGATCGTAGGAAGTCTTCATGATGTGGCCTTCAGTTGGTTGTGAGATTCGTATGAAGCTCGGTGCCTGATGGGCTGTGCCGCAGAGCCTGATCAGGAAGCTTGTGCAACCAAGTCTATGGAAGGAGGGCCCGTTGATTTAGTCGGGCCGAAGGGAATCATTGTTGTCTGCAGAGGTAATATCGGGCTGCGGGCCGACCGTGTAGCATCCTGAAAAAAGCGGTTATCACGGGTGTGCGCCAGATCCACAGGAAGGTCGCGATGGATAAGCTTTCGAACATGTCGGTGTACATAAAGGTTGTCGAGATGGGCAGTTTCACGGCCGTGGCCAATCATCTGGACTCCACGGTCGGTAACGTATCGCGTGCTGTATCTGCGCTTGAAAACGTGCTCGACGCACGTCTGTTGCAGCGCTCGACGCGGCGCCTGTCGGTCACCGATGCGGGGCGACGGTTCTATGAGCGCTGCACGAAAATTCTGGCTGATCTGGAGAGTGCCGAAGCCGAAGCCAGCAATGCGGCGCTGGAGCCTCGGGGAACACTGCGGGTGCATTGCGTCCCCGGGTTGGCTCGGCATCTGGTCACGCGGGCCGTGCTGGATTACCGCCAGCAATTCCCGGATGTGTCCGTGGATTTACTGCTTTCGCAACGCATGCCTAACCTGCTGGAAGACCAATTGGATGTCTCGATTCTGATCGCCCGAGCGCTACCCGATTCCGCATACGTCAGCCAAAAGATCGGTGTCAGCCATTGTGTTCTGGTGGCGTCGCCAGACTACCTGGCCCGGCATGCGCCTCTTGAGACGCCTGAAGATCTGCGTGATCACCAGTGTTTGCTGCTGGGTACGGTGGACTATGCGCGGGATGAGTGGCAGCTCAAAAGCAAGGCGGGGGACGCGACATTTATCCCGACAGGGCCGAGTTTCAGCGTCAACGATATGGATGCGATGGCGCTTGCCATTCGAGAGGGTGCCGGGATTGGCTTGCTGGCCGGTTTCACGGCCATCGACGATCTGCGCTCCGGCAAGCTGGTGCGGGTTTTGCCTGACTACCATACCTACGAGCGTAACGTGTATGCCGTCTATACCTCGCGACAGTTCGTCGATGCAAAAATCACGCGTTTCATCGAAACGTTGAAAGATCAGGTTGGCAGTCAGCTGGCAGCCACGGCCAAAGCACTTATCGGTTGAAACGCTGCGGGGCAGAAAGGTATTTGCGCCTCGATGAAGCAACTTCCCGAGGCGCAATGATCGGCGAGCAGGTTACTTAGCCTTGGCTGCACCGGCCCATGACCTTATAGGCCAGTACGTGTTGTTTGCCTTGTGAATCCTGGTAGGTCATGTGCGTCGGCACGACTGCGCAAATATCCGGCACCGGGTCTTCAGAGATGACCTTGGCGACATCAAGGTGGGTGCCGTAGCCATATTGCTCGACCTGTTGATTCTTGGCAGTACCGTCCTGTGCCGCTACCACAGAGCTGAAGCCCAAGAGTGCGACGATGATCATTGCAGTTTTCATGATGAGATTTCCTGAAGTAAGTGTGATCTTGCTGGCAGGACGAACTTTAGGCTCGAGGGGTTTGTGGAAACAGGAGCGAATCAGGGAAAGACTTTTCTACATTCCGAACACAATTGTCAGGTTTCGGACGTCAGAACGCTTGATTTTGGGACTGTCGGCTTTTGACTGAAAACCGCATCTTGAAGACAGCTGCCTCCCTCAGTTGCGAGGTGGAGGAACTAAATTTTTTTGGGGGCGCGCGCAGCCGTGTCGGAGCAGCAGGGGGGCGGAAATGACCGAAAAGATGCGCAAACCATCCTGAGGGAGAGGAGTAAAATTCCCGGATGCCAGAAACGACAAAGCCCTGAATAATCAGGGCTTTGTCGTATCAAATATGGCGGAGGCGATGGGATTCGAACTCATGGACCTGTTACAGTCGACGGTTTTCAAGACCGATATAGCGACGTAATCAGACTGCGGCTTGTAGCGATTTTCCGTCCCATTACTTTCACTTTTTAGCATCGCTACAGACCGCATTCTACAAGGGGCCTGCCTCGAGTTATGGAACGGATTTTTTGGCTATTTCGATGGTTTGGTTATGGCATCGATCCGACGGTAAGGCCGGCCAATGATGTCGACTTTGGCATGAAACAGCAGCAAACTTGTCTCACCAGGCAATCGGGATTGTCTGAAGAGTGATTAAGCCTTCGCAGATGGCTTCAGCCTGAAAGTGACACCCATACGGTTGAATGCATTCATGGCGGCAATTGTCGCGGTCAAATCGACTAGATCTTTAGCCGCAAATACGGCGGAGGCAGCCGCATATGCGTCGTCGGATACGTGAGTTTCTCCAACCCGAGTCACTTCTTCAGCCCAAGCCAGCGCAGCACGCTCCTGATCGGAAAATAAATATGCTGCTTCGTGCCAGACTGGAACCATAAGGACTTTATCTACCGACATGTACTCTTTGATTAGATCGCGAGAGTGCAAATCTATGCAATAAGCGCAGCCGTTGAGCTGTGATACCCGAAGAAACACCAAGTGAATTATTGAAGGCGGCAGGTCAGTACCCGTGGTGACGTAATGATGCAAACCGGTCATTGCTTTTGCTGCACCAGGAGATACTTCGAACCAATTTTCGCGAGACATTTGAACTCCTCAAGATTGGGTAAATAGACAAGCTAAGCTTTTGAAAGAGCTTATTTTGTTGACTCTAAAGGCTATGCTCGGCGGGGTGTAGATCCAATTTTATTATTTTTTATTAGTCCATTTTTGAATGGCGGGGGGGATCACCGGGAGTCGCGTGAGTCCGCCGCCGATACTTATCAGAGGAACAGACCGAATTCTAAAAGGGGCTTGCTTTGAGCTATGGAGCCGATTTTCGGACTATTTTGATGGTTTCGCGATCGCCCCGACGCGACGGTAAACCCGCTCGGTGATGTCCCCTTTCGTGTGCCCGAGCAACAGGCTTGCGTCGCCGACATCGCTGATCTCCGACGCGGCCTTGGGGCGAATGTCGCGGAATTGGAATTCCACGATCCGGCTGGCGAGCAGCTCGTCACCTTTCTCAAGCGCTTCCATTTTTGCGTTTTCCCGAGCCGCGTCCCAGCGCTTCCTGAGCATCGTGGCCGTCATCCGTTTACCGCTCCGGTTGATGATCAGGTAACTCGAAAGGTGCTGGGCATTTCGCTCTGTGATTGCCGCGATCAGCTTGCCCAGACTGTTTAATTCCCCGCCGGACGTGATCTGGATTCGAAGCTTCTTTTGAGTCTTGTTTTGCTGAACGGTCAGATACCCGCCTTCAACATCATCCTTCCTCATGACCAGCACGTCTGCCGGCCGTTGGCCGGTCAGGTATGCCAGGTCCATCGCTTCTTTCAGCTCCTGAGCTGCCTTCTTGTACACCGCCTCCCAAACCACATCATTCGCGTAATAGTCCCTCGGCGTTTCCTTGTTCTTGCGTACACCCTGGCAGGGGTTTTCCTTTGTCGTCAGGCCCCACTCCCGGGCAATGTTGAAAATATGAGAGAGGGTCGCGATCTCGCGATTTGCCCGAACCTTTGCCGATCGGGCATCTCGATATCCGGCAATCGTCGCTGGCGTGATCGAGTCAATCGGTGCGCTGTCGAACATCGGCCGCAACTGCTTGATCTCTGCCAGGTTGTCCTTCTGGGTGCGCGGCGCCTTCTTGGGCACCACGTCGCGGATGTACCGATCGAAGATGCCTTTCATGGTGCGCAGATCGAGCGGCTTTTCCTCGGCTTCCAGCTCAGCCCACTTCAACCGGGCTTTGTCGAGATCCTTGCCCAGCGGTATGTCCTTTCCGAGCAGGTCGCGGTAGTAGTAGGCCGTCCAGGTGGTTCCGTTCTTGCGTTTGCGGGATCGTTTGTACATCCGTGGTGGCAGGTGGTGGTGCTCGGTCTTGCGGGGGCGCATATCAGTTCACTCGCGAGAAGTCTGGCGTCCATGCCGGCGCGGCCGGCGGTGGGTTCGGGTCGGCAATGGTAGGGCTGATCATGCCCAGCTTCATGCGGGCGTACATGCGGCCCACCAGCGGGCGCTTGCCCCGGCTTTCGACAAACACCCACTGGCGGTCAATCAGCCAGCGGCGTTGGTAGGCCCTGGCCTTGTAGCCGGTGAGTTCGGCCAGCTCCTCGTCGGAGAGGATTTCAGTTTCCATGGGATTCTCCACGCCGCCGGCGGCGGCAGGCTGTTGAGTAGGGGGGAGGGGTTATTGCTGGATCAGTTCGGCGGGGACCATGACCGTGGCGCCGCGCTTGGCGAAGACCACGGCGCGGAACACCGCGATGATTCGGGTTTCGCCGGGCTGGCGGTTGAGTGGATCGTTCGTCGCGTCGGCCAGCCACGGGTGCCGGTGGCCACGCTCGACCCAGACGCCGTACTTCGTGATCAGCTGCTCGGCGTCGGGCAGGGCGAAGAGATCCAGCTGGCCCGCGACGGGCTGTTGCTCACCCGCGATCGCGTTAATTGCCCAGTCCAGCGCCGACCCGGTCAGTTCCTCGGTGCTGATGCTGACCAGGCGGTTCATCGCGGGCGCCACTTAGCTAGCTCAGCCGTTTCACAGTCGGCCGCCAGCTTCAGCAGATTTCGCGTGGTCGGTCTGAAGTTTCCAGTGTCCGGGCAATCTTCAAAACGGTGTCCGGCCGGGAATAAACCGAAGGGCCCATGCCATTCCCAGTTCATCTTCCAGTCTTCCCACACGGTGTAGGCATCTTGGCCTTCGCCCCAGTAGTCCAGGCCGCCGCCAACGCTTGGGTAGTGGCTGACGCGGACACCCTGCTCGTAAGCGCGTTCTGAAATATCCTCATCAATCCAAGCATCGCGATACAGCGCTGGATGAATCAGTACCAGACGCTTGCTGAGTTTCTTCTCGATTCGAGCTTTCATCGCCACGGCCCCTTGTAGATGAGGTAGGCCATGTAGAGCGGGGCGAAGATCATGGTGTCACCTTCTTTGCAGCGCGCTGTGCTTCGTGGAATTTCAGCACCTCTTCCATACCGGTGTTGACCGCAACAATCTCCCGATCGAAGTAGGCCTGGGCGTCAGTTTCGCCCTCCGGCGGAAGCTGACCCGGCCCAACCAGTGAGTTGTAAATCCACTCCATGGCTGCGACAGGGCCTTTCCCGTGTTCCTCCTCGATGAGCGCCGAACGCATGGCCAAGATGTAGCGGCCGAACATCAAATCCATTTCCTTGATCATGATGCGGCGTGTTTCGCTTTCGGCGATCAGTGCCAGCACTGCGGCAGGGTTGGCGGCGGCAATGAATGCCGCGTTCTTCAAGTTGTCCGGCCCCTGGCAATCGACAATCACAAAGCCACTGTTCAGCTGGTCGCTTTCTGCCGACATGACCTGTCGCTCGCCATCGGTGCACCACTTACCTTTTGTGGCAGCCTCGGCCAGTTGTTTCAGTTTTGAATGGTCGCTCATCCGATCACCGCCTTTATGGTCAGGGCCAATGGAAGCCAGAAGAAGAGTAAGTTGCCGGCCATGCAGGAAAGGATCATGGCGACAACTCCAGTTCGGCCGGCGCTGTGGCGGCCAGGGTTTTGACGGCAAGGGCGTACACGTCCGGGTGCTGCTTGTCGAAGGCCGGCATGTGTTCAGTTTCGATCCAGGTGCCGCGTACGGTGCCCTTGGCCAGCCATGCCGGCTTGCTCCCGGGCGCCTGCGTCCACGCGGTGACGCCGATGCCGTGGCTGGCGATCTGTTTGGCGGTGATGAAGCCCTGACGGCGCAGCTGGGCCAGAACCTTCAGTGCCGACTCTTTCCACGGCGTCAGGCGCACCGGTGCGGGCACTCCGGCGGGCAGGTTCGTCACCAGCACCGGCACCTGGCAGCGCTCAGACGGGTTCCAGTCGAACATGTACCAGTCATAAAACGGTTGTTGATTGCTGACCTCCAGCAGGGAATGAGCAAGGCTGAAGGTGAAGGCGTCACCGTGGCGCGTCCAGCTCGACCTCGGCACGAGAACCCTTACGCCGAGGTGCTCCAGCATCTTCACGATGCCTTTGCTGGCATCGGTGATCTTGCTCACGATCACCAACCGGTAATCCGGCCCGGCACGACCGTACAGCTCGTCGCCGCGACACGGCAGGATCTGGTCAGCCACCTTGGCGTTCAGCTGCATCTTCGCCTCGACGCCGATCTGCCGGCCGTCTTCATGCACGACCAACACATCGAAGCCAGCGGCTTCGGGGTAGCACGTCCAGCCGGGCAAATCGTTGAACTCCTGGATGAACAGCGCGCAGAGGTCAGCCTCCTTTTCGATTTTCTCGATAGGCATGTCTCGTCCTTGCCGCTATAGCGGCTGACTTTGAAGGGGGAGGGAGTGGCCTTTTGCCTCAATAGTGCAATCGGCCGGGATAGTTGAAACTGATAGTTCTGCTCAGGACAGCCCACAGGAGAGGGACATGTCACACAGTCTGGATAGGCCTATCACCCATGAATACCGCGGGCACCAGCTGTTCGTGAAATTCGACTGGGACAGGCCTAACGCCGAAACGCCGGTTGCAGCGCACGTAGTCGAGAGCAGTGAAATTCCCGGGTTCGCCAACACGGTCGCCGATCTATCTGGACCATGGCCGGATTATCAGGCTGCGCTCGCCGAGGCGGTGGCCACCGCTGAGCGCTGGATCGACAGTCAGTTGCCCTGACTTAAATTTGGCATCTTGCCGAGGTGGTCTTCGATGAACTGCTCGGTGAAGGGCTGGGCGACCTTTTCGGTGGCGCCACCGGTATTGTCATGATCGATCGTGTTCGCGGAGCCGCTCGCTTTATTCTGCAGGCGAGCCCTGAATCGTTCGTACGGCCCGTCCGGCAAATTGGTGATTGCGTTGGCCGCCTTGATGAGCAGGTTGCCGAGTTTCTCTTGCGCCTTTGGCGTGAAGAATCTGAAACGCGATCCGGCTGGGTAGTACTCGTCATAGGCCATCCGGCTGCACAGTGTCGAAGCATCATCAAGGCCAAGGCTGCGCCCGTAGGCGATCAGTTTCTCGCGCTCTTGGTCCTGCTCATCAATCCGCTGATCCGCTGCGTTCAGGCGCTGCTGCAGGGCGTCACGCTCGGCGGTGACCCGGTCGAAGTCGGTCGATTCCACATACCGCCCGCCGTCGACCGGCACCATGTCAGCGCATGCTTCGTCGGTGTCCCTGTCCAGGTCGTAACGAATTACCTCGCTCATCATGCAATCTCCATCGATACCAGATCATGGGCATTCACAACCTTCATGCCGAGCTCCTTGCCGATGTGCACTTCAAGGCTGGCGCCGCCAGAGTCCTGCCAGCCGGGCAGGGTGGCCACGGTGTCGCATTCCATCAGGGCCGCGATGTCGCGGCGCATGCATTCGCTCCAAGTGCCGGGCTCTGGGTTGAGCTCGGCGGGATTGATTACGCTGTGCCCAGCGGCGCGCAGGCTGGCGGCCGTGGAGTGGAACAGCGGGAAGTTCAGGTCCAGCATGTTGGTCATTGGTCCGCTGAGGTAGATGCGCTTCATGCTGCCTCCGCGATCGGGCGGAACACGCATTTGCAGTCGTCAAACTGAGCGATGATTTTTCCCTGGGCATCGAAGTACTTCACGTTCCAGGTAGGGTGGCAGTTGTGCGTGTGCTTCCCATACTGCAACTGGTTGGCGAACTGAACATCGAGATTGGCGGAGCTGTTCATGCCCACGATCGTCCCGAGGTCCCCGTCCACCTCGACCATCATGCCCAGCTTGGCGAACTCGATGCCGCGGTGCCGGATCATGCCGTCGACGAACTGTTGGGCTTTCGTTTTCTTGGCGTTTCTGTTTTCTGTGGGCATGTGGCGTCCTATGCCGGGGCATGCCCGGGCGGTGGAGTGGCAATTTGATGTTGTTTTGTGGTTTATTGCTGAAAGTTTCTAGGGATTAGACGAGGCAGCAAGTGGGCATAGAAAATCTGATGATGACAATTCACAGAGTTCCTAAAATAGAACTGGATACCGGAACAGACTGGACTGCTGTTTGGACGGCTGTTGGAACTTCTCTCGCGACTATTGCTGTTGTTTTAATAACCACCGTATATACAGCATACTCTTTTCGTAAAACAATTAAGGCGCAAAAGGAAGTGGCTGATTCGCTGGAATCGAGCCGTATCGCGCACTCCAAAGCCGAAGCAGTCGCTCGCAGCAGGCAAGATTGGATAAACAGCTTAAGAGATGCCGTGGCTTCTTTTGTAGCCAGTGGTGACGATTTGTACGCTGCGTCATCGAAGTTGCATCATAGACCGCCGGTGGATCATGGGAGTGCAGAGGATGTGCGGCGCTCCCGAGATTTGTATGATCGCCTTTATTCAGAATTTGCTCTTAATTTGTCGAGCGCAAAGCTGCATTATTCTAGAGTTCAGCTCTATACAAATCCTACTGAAAAGGAAACCGACGAACTTCTGTTGGCTATGAATGCCTATATTGATGCAGCTACGAATCGTAAACCTACTGCTGATTTAGGTAATGCTGTGGTAAGGATTGCTCAAAAAATAATAAAAAACGAATGGATAAGAGTTAAAGAAATGAAGTGATCAATCACCGCAGAAGCAGTCGATGTCCTCAGAGAGATAGTCGAAATCGAAGTCGGTCTGCCGTGATCGTTGCTCGGCAGACCAGCCCATCGTTTTGTAATCGGCGCGATCCTGTCGGAATACCTGGCCGAACCGCTCTTCAGTGCCTGACCACCAGATCACGCGCGACGGGTCATCCATGATGGTTTTTATCAGCTTGCCTTCGTTCTTCTTCCAGCACAGATCGCAGTTGCCGAAGTCTGAATCCATACCCAGATCGAAGGGGTGGGCTGCCCAAAACGCGCCGACATCCTCCTTGGTGATACCGGCGGTGAAGGATGGGCAGACGTTGTCCCAGCGGGTGCCGCCGCGATCATTGGCGGCCATCATTCGGTGGTAGCGCTTCGGTTCGTCGTACCGGATCCCGACGACGCAGTCCCACTCGGTGTAGCCCAGAGCGCGCATGTGCTTCTCGCCGATCTTCACCTTCAGGTAGGCGGTGCACATGTTGTTCGAGAAGTTCGGCAGTACCGGCGGCAGGTTCTTCTCGGCTTTTCGGTACGCGGCGTAATACTCGAGCATCATGGTGAAAGGCTCGCCGTTGCGGCTGGCCGTCTCGAAGTCCACCAGCTTGTACCAAGGGGCGTCATCGGGTTGGCCGTACACGCGGCACCACTCCATCCAGACGATGTTCACGTTCCAGCGCTTGGCGATCTGGTCGATGAAGACCAGCGTTTCCTCGCGCTCCTTGCCGGTGTTCTGGAAGAACAGGTGAACGTCCGGCGGCAGAGCTCCGCCATGCGCCTCGAGGATCTTGTAGACCATGTGCCCGCTGGTGCGACCACCGCTGATGCCGATCTGGGCCGGACCCGTGATCAGGTAGGGATTCATAACTGCTCCAGACAGCCGATTGCCTCGCCGGCTGGCGTGATTCGTATAAGTGGAGTATTTATCTGCAATCTCACATTGGCAGGAGGCCGACATGAGGTTGCAGAGCGATGTAGATGCGCTGGCGGCTATCGAAGAGGACGCCAAGGCAATGCTGAAACGGATAGGGCTGCCTGACGACGCAGTGAAGCTGGAGATGGCCGTGTTCCTTCGGGAGGTGATTGACCTGGCTAGGTACATGGAGTCGGCGCATCGAATCTTTGAGCCGCCAAACTTCGTCTGAGCTGGCGAATTGCCCGGCGTTGCGGTATTTGTGTTCGTCCCGGCACGGAGCTGGGTCAAGGAGACGCTAATGAAAGATGAAGATCTTCAAAAAATGAGGATGAATGGTCTCGCGAAAGACGAGGCAGACTGTAAGCGACTGCGCATTCCTCACCGATTCGTGCACATGTCCGCGCTTTCACCATCCACAAGAGACTCCCACGCCGAACGTCACGGTGAGCTGTTCACTGCCGACGAAATCAGAGAGTGGTCGAGCAGGGAGAATAATGACGTTGGCTGCAAGTGCACATTCACTCTCGTAATGGTCGACGAGGAAGGTCAACCGCGGACGCCGGCGCTTATTCAAAAGCTCTTATCGGCGAAGGAAGCGTACCTTCGGCGCCGTCAATCATCGTGAGGCGCGCGTAGTTGCTCGCGCTGATAAGCGATCTTCAGTTTCCGCGACACGTTTTCGGGTATCACGTATTCGTGTCGCGGCGGAGTGAGTAAGGGCAGGGCACCGCCCGGGCCAAGTCCGTGCAGGTGGTGAATCTTCAGCGTAATCGCCTCGCCCTGTTCCTCGATGCCGCTCCAGGCCATCAGCTCAGCAAGGGCTTGGCGCGTGGCGGGCAGGGTGTGGAACCGAACCTCTACTTCGCCGCGGCTCTTCCTCTTCACCGCGGCTTTCTCTGACCGTTCCGCGTTGCTCTTGGCCATGGCCTACCTCTTCAATTCCGCTGGCCGGCAAGTCCAGCCAGGTCTGTCGGCGGCGCGTGGCCGCCCGGTTGGTGGTTCGTCTCACGCTGCAACCTTCACCTGATGCCATGCGCCGGCGGCGTAGAACAGCTTTGCGGCCTCGGCCTCTGTCAGCGACACCTCTGCCGGGATGGCGATCCATCCCGACGCGACCATGTGGTTCGGGTTGCAGGTGCCACGCAGCTCCAGGTAGTGATGCTCGATTGCGTCCGTCAGGCGTTCGACCTTGTAGATACCCTCTGGCGAGATCTCCACGGACTTGATGTACTCGCCGCTGCGCTCGTCTCGACACATGGCGGCGATGTAGATCGTCCAGTGATAGGAGAAGTCGAACAGGGCGTTGGCAATGGCCAGACTCCGGATCTGCCGGCAGTTCTTCCAGTTCACCATGATCTGGCTGCCGCTCGGGTCAATGTTCACCACTGCGACGTGGTTGGTGCTGAGCAGCGCTCGGCAACTGCGTTCGGCCCGGGCGAAACCGTTGTTGGGTTTGCGTTTCGATTTCATAGCGAGTCCGCCATCTTGCGCAGCGCCTTCCGGTCAGCAGCCGATATTGGCTTCGGGCGCCGCTTGAGGACCGTTTCAGGGTCTATTTTCTTCGAGCGGGGCGGTGGCAGCGGGTTGCGCGGCGGACTTTTCAGCTGGTCGATCTGTCCGCCGGCGGCCAGGAACTGGGCGACTCGTTCAGAGATCGACTCAGCGTCCGGCCGGTGCTGCTCCACCAGGTTGAGATGGTTGCTGATCATGCTGGCCTCACTTGATCCGGATCGAGCTTTCGCCGCGCTCAAGATGCGCCCAGGCTGGTTCCGGTAGCAGTTCATGCTCCGCGTCTTCGCCGGCGGCCATGCGCTTGCGCACGGCTTCGTTGTGCTCACGAATTTCCTTGAGCTTGGCGGCGATCGCATTCTTGTCCGGCGCGATGCTGGTTTTCACAGCGGTCAGCTCGTCCGGAACCGCGTCCTCGTTGTCGACGATGACCTTCTCCTTGCCCAGGGCCAAGGTGATGGTGAACAGCGGCCGCTTGATCGACTTGAGGTTGGCTGCTTCCATGTTCCGGCGCAGGTAATCGCTGATCTGCGCAACGCTGTTGGACTTGATGCGCTTGAGCTCTGTCAGACGCTCAATCTCCGTGTCGATGGCCGCCACGTCGCTTTCAATGTTGCGGCGCAGCATCACGATGTTGTCGGCCTTCACCTCAAATTCGCCTTGGATTTCGTCCATTGCGTGCTGCAGGGCCTCTTTCAGGCCCTCGTCGTCGGTGTCTGCCATTCCTTGAAGTTCGGCGAGCTTGCCGGTCAGTGCGTAGAGCTGAGTCATGCTGCATTCTCCTTGCCGGGCTCAATGGCCGCTTTGCGCTCTTCAAAGGCGCGAGTGATTCGGGCAATGAACGTCGGCTCGTTGCGGCGGGTCGCCTCGCGGATATATTTGACGTTCAGCATTTTCAGTTCGTGAGCGGTCACGGCCTTGCCCATCGTTTCCACCGCAGAATTCAGCCAGTCCAGACGCTCCTGCTTCTGACGCAGGATTTCGGCGTCCTTGTCCACTGCCTGCTCGATCGCTTGTTCTTCCTTGAGCTGCTCGACGTAGGTTTGGTCATCGAACATGCCGAGAAACACGTCGGCACTGAAGCCGAGCATTGAAAGCGACTTCTTGATGGCGTCGGTCAGCGACTTCTTCGGCGCTTCCCCGTCTGTGGTGGTGCCGTACTTCGATTTGTAGAGGTAGCGCGTGCAGCCGTACTGCTCGATCTCGCCGCGCTTCCCGTCCAGCTCGAACCAGAAACGAATCTTGATGGTGTGGTTCAGCTCACGGCCCAGCACCAGGCGTTTATCTCCTTCTCCGCTGACCATTTCCGAGCCCTCATCGAAGCGCTCTTCAACAATCGACCAACCAAAGCCAATGCCGACCGGGCCGAAAACCTCAGTCGCTTTCATGATCATCGCGGTGCCGTTGAGGCTGGTGATCTTCTGCCCGCCAACCTCGGCCGCTTTGGTGTAACGGGTATCGGTCGTGCTGACCTTGTCCCAAATCTGCATGTTTTTATCGGACATGACTGTTCTCCGCGCCACCGGAGTGGGGCGCTGTGGGAGGGTTATTCGGTGGCTTTGCTGATTGCGACGCGGAGCTCGAGGATTTCCCGAAACTCCATGTCCTCGGCTCTGTCGCCGATGCCCGGCACATAGTTGAATGAGTCAATGAACTTTGCCCATGCATCCACCGTTTTCTTGGCGGCTGCCAGTAGGGCAGGAGAGGCGGCGATCAGCTTGGCGTCTGCTTCCTCGTACACGAAGTCGACGACTTGTTCCTGGTCTTCGTTGTAATCGATAGCCCACCCGATTTGCCCCGGGAACCCCTGCCCGCCAATCTGTCGAGCGACCCACGGTCCCGGCGTGTGTTTTTTATTGGTCATGACGATTCCTTGCCGCGCCCAGCGCAGCGATTGAATGCTTGGTTTATTGAGTGATGCGGTCGGCGAGGGCGCTGAGCAGCATCAGGAAAGTGAAAACGCCAATGGCGGAGAACGAGCCGCGCCGGATCAGAATGCGGCGGGCCAGCTGCCGGGAGGTCATCGGAACACCCGGAAGGTGGTGGACTGCGGAGGCTGACAGGTGCTGGAAGAGTCACGGGCCACGTTGTAGCCGGCCATGATCAGCAGCAGGCCGCCGGCGAGAACCCAGAACATGACCTTCATGGCCGAACCCTCGCGGCGATGCGTCCGCCTTTCATCGTCACCGACAGGCGCTGCGGCAGATCCTGAACCAGATCCTCGCGCTTGCGGCCGATCACCTCGTTGAAGGGCAGGCCGAAACCCAGGATGGCGATCTTGCGTTCGATATCGGCCAGTTGTTCATCAACCAGCGTTGTCACGATTGGCGTGGTCATGCGGCAGCCCTCTTCAGTTCTGCGTTGCGTTCGACGAACTTGGCGTCCAGCGCATCCCGATAACGATTGGCGGTAGGCGTGTCGATGATCTGGGCGAACTCAGCCATTTCGATCATGCCCATGACAAAGGTGCGATCCGGCACCGGAGTGCATGACTTGCGCATCTTCGCGATTTCAAGGCCCAGCCGGGCCAGTGCTACCTGATTGCTCATAGCTCGTTGTCCTCGGCCTGGGCGATCAGCGCGTCATCAACAAGGGGTCGAAGTAGTCCCTCTGCGATTTCGCCGAGCTTGCCCAGTGGGTGGTCGCTGGGGCCGAGCAGTTCAGCAGCGGCGGCCTTGTCTGCGTGGCCGCGCTCGGCGGCGATCAGCAGGTAGCCCAGCGAAGCCGTGGTGATCTCGCAGTCTTCGAGACGTCCGTTTGCATGTTCATCAACTGCCAGAGCGAACTGGGCCAGCGTGACGCCCTGAGCCGGCCGCATGCGGCGCTGGAATGAGACGTCGCAGCCGAACCGCGCCAACTGCTCAGCGGCGTTGTGCAGCCACTCAGCCCGAGCCACTTCCTGCGCGCTCTCGCTCACCATCGGAGGCAACTGTGCGTCGTGCATGGCCTGACAAATCTTCAGTGCTGCGTTCATGGTCGCCTCCGGGGCATCAGTCGGTGTACGCGATGTACTTGAATTTGCCGTCCTTGAAATACTCGAAGCGGCCGCCGAACGTGCCAATTACCAGCTTGCGCACTTCTTCCATCGTCGTTCCCTCGGGATAGACGCCTTCGCAGATCTGCGATGCATGGGTATGAGAGCTGATCCGGTAATCGATCTTGCTGGGATCAAGCGGCCTAGGTTCCCAAGAGCGATACACGCCGGTTGTTTTGTCGATGTTCACGACGTAGTCATTGACGATCTCGTCGTCGGCCTCGTCCCACTGGCAGGTATCGCAGAAATGTCGCGGCGCAGTGCAAGCAGAGCAGGGCGGGCTGATGTGGCAACTGCAGTTCACCGCTTCGCGAATTTGAACGATGCCTTTGCAGCGGTTGCGATGGCAGACATCGCCTTCGGAATATCCGAAATCGGTCATGACGACCTCCAGTGTTCGGTTGATTCAACAAAACTCGGATGCACTCATCCGCTCCGCTGGTTGCCGTTGGGCGCGGAGGGGAGTGCATTCGGGTTGTGTCGGGCCGGGAGTAAATGTCAGCCTGTCTGTTAAACTTATTATCTGAGAAAGCTATTACTGAGATGGGGAAAAGAGGTTGCGTGCAATCTGGAACTGCCTGAAAAAAATATGGACCTTCTTGCGAAAGCTGCCGGGGAAAATAGTTGAGCTTTTGCTCATGATTACTGGAATTCCATGGCTATCAGATCGATCTAGTCAGTGGTTCGCCCAAAGAAATAAGTTCGCACTCGCGGCTGTGTGTGCAAATTTGCTCTACCTGATTTTTATGGGCCTTTCTATCTGGGGAATAACAGCACACTGGAATGACTGGACGACGCTCCAAATCGTGAGTGCTTTTCTGTCGCTGACTTATTTGGTTCTGCAGTACGGCGATGCTTTGTTTAAGTCTCACAAAGGGTTGAAGTCGCCTGAATCCGAAAAAGGTGATGTTGGGGTTGAAAAACCTATCGACCAGTTAAAAGGATAGTCACCCAGGCCCGCTACTGGCGACGGCCTGGGTTTCCAGCATCAAGTTGTCTTCGAGCGCTGGGGTGGCCTACCGCGTTCGGCCGATGCGCGGTGACATCGACGGCCTCCTGTCCGCTGCCTGTTTGAGAGATTGGCGCCGGCCTTCAGGCTTACCGCGCCGCGCGAGGTAGATCAGTTCATCTATTTCATGATGGTCATCCTCCAGTGCGCGCCGTTGGCATCTTGGCGGGCGCTCGCCATTCTCAGTCTTCAAAAAATGCAGATGACCGGAGCTGATCCCGGCATCACAGATCAATCATCTGTCGAGTCCCGGCCTAACCGGGGTGCGCATCAGCCTGCGCATTCATCCGCATCGGGGTGTGATCTGCCCGGGAATCGAACCCGGAAGACTTACGCGTTCGGCTACCGGGCGCCCGTCGCCTTACGCTGCGTATCTGTGCCGATACCGGCCTTCTTACCGTCGAACCGATCCACAGATCACACCCCGATGCGCTCTCATAGAGAGGATCGGGCAGCCGCCTTGCAATCAGCCGCTGTCATTCGATGGCCGTCTTCGCACTCAACGACGCGCACGCCGCTGGTGAGTCCACGTTCAGCATTGAGCCTGTTCGCCTCTCGGATGCAGGCGTTCAAGTCGGCGTCGACGAAGACCTGCAGCTCTCCGCGCAGGGTTATGTGGATGACCTTGTTCATCGTCTTGCCCTCGGTTGTTTTCCCAATGCACCCGACCAATCAGCAGCTGGGTGCATCAGTGAAAATTCCGTGTTGCTCTCCGCCCCATGCTCGGCGCCGCGGTTTCCCCACCTGGCCGGCGTCACACATTTCGTGTTCGATGTTCTTCGCCGGCTGGCTTGCATGGTTTGGCGTCCTCCCATATGGGGAGTCCGGCAGGTTCCAGAGCCTGCATGGGGATCGAAGTTTGTGTTTCGCGCTATTCCCGTTTCCGGGGATCGATCCGCGAAGATTCCTGACTGTTAAAGAACGGCGCGGCTTTCGCTGCTGGGCCGGTGTTGCGTTGGCTTGAGGTAAATTTACCATTTGGAAATTACCTGTCAATGCATAATGGTAAATAAATTGGTAAACAAAATTTGGATTTTGGTAAACGGCTGATGCTATTCATTTTTCTCGGGACGAAAAAAAGCCCGCTCTCGGCGGGCTCCGTAGATGCCTTTGTTCCGGTCAGGTCCTTAGCGGAACCCAATACATCCTTGATTGAATTTCATGGTTATCGCTCAGCTCTATCGAAACGGACTTTGCTGATTGCTCATTTTCAAATGGGCCGGTGATGATGGTGTTCCCGTCTCTTGCAAGCACGCGTATATCCAGGTCGCCAAGTAGCTCTTCAATCCGATCCGCCTCGCTAGGTTGAGCAGCTATCCGAACTGTCCAGCCGTGAAATTCGCGCTCAACTGCATGATCGGTTATTGGCGGATACTTTCCGCTTACTGAGTCCCTGTAGATGATCTCACTGAACAGCTTTGGGCCATCTCGCATAGTGATTAGGGCTTGCTTGGCTTCTTCCTTTGTTGCAAATGGCCCTGCGCCCACAGACAAGCCAATCATGGAAACAACAGGGAGGCCGGCGTTTTGAATGGCCTCTATTGTGCGCCTCTGCTCCTCTTCATCACGGCAGGAGGTTGAAGCCACCCAGCCATTTTTCAGCCGTGGAACTGGCGCTGGTTCAATATCTGCCCCGCAGTGTTTGCACTTTATCGCGGCCATCTTGATGGATTCCGCGCAGAGAGGGCAGGGGCGGGAGTCTGTATCCGTACCGGCATGGGCTGCAGATGATTTGCCACCAAGCAGGATCATGAGTAAGCCGGCCAGAACAACTATGCCGCCTACGATGGTATGTATCTGGCGGTCAGCCATCAGGCCGAGGTTGTTGACCCTGCCGCCAGATCCCGTCGAGACAGAAACATCCATACCAAGCGCAAACATCAGCCAGCAGATGCCGACAATTATTGCAATGGTCCCAAAGCCCTTCATTGGATCCCTCCATCAATTGAGCTGAAATTTTATCATCCGGGTGTTGCGCCAAAATTGGCTGAATGGGAGAAGTTGGCATGAAAAAGCCTGTTGCCGGGCCGCGCTGATCATGATCGGTCTTGCGCTAAGCCTTTCGCTTAACGATCCAAACTGCGTTTTTGCAGATCAGCTATCACCCGATTTTTGCATAGTAGAGGTTCAAGGCAATTAGCTCGAACGTCGCCACAAATACGCAAAAGGCAACGAACCCTCGGGTGAATACCCGGCGAGGTTTTTCATAGCCCTGATAGCTACTCAGCGCGCTGCAAAGATTGCCTAAAAATTCCCAAAAATCCATCAGGCGTCAGTCCTTCCCAAACCATCGTCGAAGCCCCTTTGAGGCCGGCTTGTCAATTTATGCCAAACCCGTGCTGTGACAATTTTTCGAAATTGTTTTCCAGGGCTTCAGATGCTGACGGTGTCAATTTATAGCAATCGTGCATGTCGGTTATCTGGAGTACATCGCCCACCAGAACACATGCCCTAGAATCGAAATCTGCTGATCCTGGATCTGCTGGAAGGTGTAGTCCTCGTCTGGGTGCTCATCGCGATTGAAGCTGCGTAGGCGAATCCCGATTGGGATGCGATAGACCTGCTTTACTCGAAGCTGGCCGTTGTGGTTGATGGCGTACATCTCGCCGTCGACGATATCGCTCAGTGAGTTTTTCCCCACGTTCACGCCGACCGTGGCGCCGTCGCGCAGCACAGGCATCATGCTGTTTCCGCCGACTTTCACGCATTTCGCGTTGCTGAACTGAACGCCGTTGTGGCGCAGATCCTTCTTGTTGAAGCGCAATCGCGAGTTCGCGCTTTCCTCAATCGCAAACCTGCCAGATCCGGCTGCCAGTTCGACTTCATGAAGGAAGGGGACGTAGACCTCATCGTCATCGAGCGGGGTCTCTTCGTCCCAGGTCTCGATGGACGACAGTGGGATCTCGACTTGAATCCTCGGCTTGGCAGCACCAGACACCGAACCTGCGGCTAGCTCCCCCTCGCTCAGCGGGCGATCAAGGGAGCCAGGTGCAAGCCCGCACTTCATTTCAAAGTCGCGCGCCATTTTCTCCCCAATGTTCCGGAGATGTTCGGCCTTGTCGGTGAAAAGCCGGGAGATATAGGACGGCTGCTTATCCACTCGGGCGGCGAAGTCAGCGTCTTTTCCGCCGAAGTCCCGATCGATGATCTGGCGAACTCTGGCTCTGCGTATGTCTTTGATTTCCATCTCCCCATTAGAACCTTTATTTCCCTTTGGGGAAATTACCTTTACTTGGTAAACATTTATGGTAAATTCGTGCATAAATGAACCAGAAGGTAAATCCGAATGGACTTCCCCACGTACGCAAAGCAGCTTCCGCGCGGCGGAAGAAAACGCCTCGCCCTCAGCCTCGGCATTCCGGCGAGCTACCTCTCTCGTTTGATCTCTGGCGACCGCTCCATCACTGCGGAGCGCGCCATTGAAATTGAACACGCAACAGGCGGAAAGGTGACTCGGCAAGAGTGCCTTCCAGATATCCAGTGGAAGAACGCTTCGTAAGCTCGACCCGCCACGCCAATCCGTTGAAGCCAGATTAGAAGAGAGCAGTCCCCATGGAAACGTCCAGTCCAAGACACACCGCGCAAACCCGTGATCAGGTTCTGATCGCGCACGCTCAAAACCAGATCGCACGCACCAGCTTGAGCCAAGACGATTTCGCCCAGGCGCTGAGCCGGGAAATCTGCCTGCGAGTTCCAGCAGCGAAAGTCGTCCAGGCAAAGGTCCCGGACTTTGATGAGTTGGCGCGCCTGAACGACGTTGGCGAATTCGTGAAGGCTACAGGCCGCTGGCTGAAGCGTGTGCAGCGCTGGCTGTCCGGTGATCAGGAAATGCCGTCGTGGTTAGAAGAGTCCTGGGTGAATTCACTGGAGCCCGAGTATCGCGACCATTGCATCAACGAACTGGCCGGTCGCCACGGCTTGACCGGCGCCCGCCAGATGCAGAGCGACCAATGCGCCAATAAAAGCTTCGGTGCGCTGATTCGCGCACTGGGCGATGTGATCGATACCGGCAGCGAAGTATTTGACGACCAGGTGATGTGCGAAGAAGACCTGCCGCATCTGCCAGCGTTCGCCGAGCAGTGCCGCCAGGTTGAAGCGCGGGCAGGGGAGCTTGGCCGGAAGGCTGAGGCACTGATCGCAAAACACCGACCGAATTTGAAGCTTGCCTGATTTTCCGCGCATGCGCGGAATTCTGAGTCATCACCAAAAAAGGGGTCTTTGGGTCAGCACTCTCAAGTAGCAGCCCCAGAAAGCCCAGGCACAAAAAAGCCGACGGTCGAGGTCGGCTGATTCGTAAACTAGAGAGTCCCGATTATGCAGAGCCAACCCAATTCCAGCAATACCCCAACCAATGTCGCGACACGTTTTTCGAATTCTGAAAACGTGTCGCGTACCACCATGTCTTCTCAAGAGATCGCCGAACTGGTCGGCGCTCGCCACGATAGCGTGAAGCGCACGATCGAGCGCTTGGCGGAAAAGGGCGTAATTCAACTTCCACCATTGGTGGAAGTTAAAAATCACCTCAAGCAAACAGTCGAGCAGTACCGGATCTGCAAGCGTGACAGCTTCGTTGTCGTTGCTCAGCTCAGCCCAGAGTTCACCGCCGCGCTGGTGGACCGCTGGCAGGAGCTGGAAGGGCAGGTCGTCCAGCCGCGCGAACTCACCCGCATGGATCTGATTCAGATCGCCTTCGAGGCAGAGCAGCAGCGCCTGCAACTGACCATTCAGGTCGAAGCTCAGGCCTCGAAAATCCACTCCATGGAGAACCTGTTCAAGGAAGGGATGACCCACACCCAGTTCTGCAAGGGCCTCAATGGGGTCAACGTCATGCAGGTGGGCAAATACCTCGAGGGCCGGAGCTGGCTCTACAACGAGAGCAAATCCGGCCCGCGCTTCCGTGTGGCGTCTTACGCCCGCGACAAGTACATGACCGAACATCAGACCGAAGTCGCCCTCCACGGCAAAGAGCCGTTCATTGCCTTTACGCCGATCTTGCTCAAGAAGGGCGCTGTGCGCCTGTACGACCTGTACCTGGCCGGCAAGCTGCCCATGAAGAAGAACTGGGACGGGCTGTTCACTCACGACAAAGCACTGAGGGCCGCGTAATGGCCGGGGACTGGATCAAAATGCGAATCGACCTTCAGACGCATCCGAAAGTTTTCCGCATGGTGTCCGCATTGAAAGCGGACAGGCTGCGGATTATCGGCGGACTGCATATCGCTTGGAGCATCTTCGACACCCATTCCGACGATGGCGTTCTGCACGGTTACAGTGTCGACGCCATGGACGCGGTAGTGGGCTGGCCGGGCTTTACCCAGGCCATGATTGAGGTGGAATGGGCGTCTCTCCAAGACGACGGAAGCCTTGTAATGCCTCGCTTTGACGAGCACAACGGCGCCAGTGCAAAACGCCGGGCCAACGACAGCGAGCGCAAGCGTAACGACCGCAAAAACAACTCTGTCCGCAATGTGTCCGCAAGCGATGCGGACAAAACGCGGACCAGAGAAGAGAAGAGAAGAGAAGAAAGAGCAAGATCAAAAGCATGGTGCTGGCGCACCGGCGAAGTCTGGCAAATTCGACCCGCTCACTGCCAAGCCCGAGAACGTGTCCGAAAAGGCGTGGGCTGACTGGTGCCAGCACCGCAAGGAAATCCGCAAGCCTCTGACCGCCAAGAGCTGTGAGCAGCAGGCCAAGGCGTTGCTGGGCCATGCCGCGCCGGATCAGGTGCTTGCCACCTCGATCTCCAACGGCTGGACCGGCATCTTCCCGGACAAGGTCGCCAGCAACGTGCACCCGTTCCCGCAGTCCCGTCATACCGGTTTCGCTGACCGCGATTACACCTCCGGCCTGAAAATGCGGGAGGACGGCAGCTATGCGCTCTGAGCCAGTCCAAGCCACTCCCGAACTGCCACCGGGCACTCGCATCCAGCCAGCGGAGTGCGAAACCCACGGAGCCTACGAGCAGCGAGTCTTTTCCGTGCTTAACAGGGAGCTCAGAAGTAACTGCCCTGAATGCACTCGCATCGCCCGCGAGAAGTCCGAAGCGGCCGAGCAGGCCAACAAAGCGATGGAACTCCGCATGGCCCTTGCTCGCAAGCTGGGCGATGCACTGATCCCGAAGCGCTTCACCACTCGCACCCTGGGCAACTACCAGGCCGAGAACGAAGGCCAGCGCAAGGCCCTTCGGTTCTGCCAGCACTACGTGCAGATCTTTGACGAGATCCTGAAGACCGGTCGCTGCATGGTGCTGATCGGCAAGCCTGGTACCGGGAAAACGCACCTCGGCGCCGGTATGGCCAATGAGTTGCTACACAACACGTCTCGGACGGCGGTGTACCGCACTGTCGGCGCAATCCTGCAGGCGATCCGCTCCACCTACGACAAGCACAGCGAACGCAGCGAGGCCGAGATTCTGTCGAGCCTGATCGATCCCGATCTGCTGGTGCTGGACGAGGTAGGGGTGAGCAAGGAGCAGCCGAGCGACTTCGAGCTGACGACCCTGTTCGCAATCATCAACGGCCGGTACGAGCAGGAGCGCCCCACGGTGGTGATCTCCAACCTCGACGCCAGCCAGTTGCCGGGCGCCATGGGCGAGCGCTGCGTCGACCGCCTGCGCGAGGGCGGAATGATCGTGGTCCCGTTCGATTGGGAATCGCAGCGCGGCAAGGAGGGATTCTGATGTCCAGTCAAACAAGTTGGGAACCTGACTTCGCCGCAGAAAGTGCGAAGTTTCGGAAGGATGCCGTTGAGAAGGGGATGTGCCTCGACACGTACCCTGGTGGTGGCGGTTTTTATGTCGACCAGTGCACCCAGCATGCATGGGCCGAGTGGATTCGCCGGGTAGTAGCAGAGCAAGTGGAAAACGAACGGCTGCGAAGCGCCGAAAACGCACTCGCCGAATGGGTAGAAAAGACCGAGTGGGTGCAGAAGACCTGCCACTGGTCAGAATTGGGTAAGCACCGTGCTGACGTCCTGCGCGAGCGCATCGAGCAACTTCAAGCTGGCTTCAAAAACTTCCACCGCAGTCTCTGCGAGCGCTTCGGCTACTTCCATGACGATATCGACTGGCAACGTGACCAGGTGTCGCTGGAAGAACACGTCGCCACCCAGTTCAGCCACGTCAGCGCGGAGAACGCTGCGCTGCGCGGACAGGTTGAGGCATTGCAGCGGGGCGCCGGGCAACAACAGGAGCAGATCGAAACCTTGCTCGAAGGCATGACGCGCATCATGCAATCGACTCGCCTGGGCGATCCGGCATTTGGTATCGCTTGCGAAGTGGTCGGCGAGCTCGACTGCCCCACGGCCAAGGCGGTGCAGCCATGACTGACAAGATCAGCGTCAACTGCCCGGCCAAGCTCTCCGAGGCAATCACCAAGCTCAGCGCAATGTTCCGCGACAAGAAGTTCGTCGTGGTGTCGCTGCGCCCGGGCAAGGACCGCACGCTCGACCAGAACCGGCTGTGGTTCGCCATGTACAAGCGCATCTCCGAGATGACCCAGATCGGCGATGAGGCCGACGCTCGCCGGTACTGCAAGCTGCACGTCGGTGTGCAGATCCTGCTGAACGAGGATGCCGGGTTTCAGGCTGAGTGGTACCGGGTGATGCGTCACCTCCCGTACGAGACGAAGCTGGACATGATGGGCGGTTGCCATCTGTTCGGCCCGGACGGTTTCCCGGTGACCAGCCTGTTCAATCGCGCCCAGGGCGTGGCGTACACCGACCGCATCGTCGCGCGCTTCGCTCCAGAGGGCGTGTACTTCGATGATCTGCTGAGCCAGGAGGCCGCATGAGCCATAACTTCAAGCCGGGCGACTTCGCCCTGATCGTTGGGGCGCGCAATTACCCAGGGAACATCGGCAAGACATGTGAGCTTGTCGAACTCCTGCCGCCCTCAGCAGTAAGCGTCTGGTTGGACCCAGAAGACGGGCGACCAGTAGCCAATGCCTCTGGCTTCGTTTGCTGGCTTGTAATTGGGGATGGCCTGATATCCGGAATCGAGAACACACAAGGCGCCTGTCTTGCGATGCCTTCTCACCTGATGCCACTGCGCGGCGACTTCACCCCGGAGCAGCAGAAAGCCAAGGAGGCCGAGCCATGCGCGTAGCCATCAAGGAAGCGAGGCTGAAAAAGTGCAAGGCCTGCGGCGAGAAGTTCTCCCCGATGTTCAACACCACGCAAGTGGTGTGCAGCCCGAAATGCGCGCTGGCCCATGCGCCGGCGAACAGCGAGAAAGCCCGCAAGGCCATCGCCCAACGAGATCGCCGCGAGATCCAGGTGCGCAAGGAGAAGCTGAAGAGCAGGGCGGATCACCTGCGCGAAGCCCAGGTCGCCGTCAACGAGTACGTCCGTCTGCGTGACGCGCACCTGCCATGCATCAGCTGCGATTCGATGCCGAACGACAACGACCTGATGACGGGCAGCCGCTGGGACGCCGGCCATTACCGTTCCGTCGGCGCCTGCCCTGAGCTGCGCTTCGAACCGCTGAACATTCACCGGCAGTGCGTGAAGTGCAATCGCAACCTGTCCGGTAACGCGATCGAGTACCGGATCCGGCTGGTGCAGCGCATCGGCGCAGAAACCGTGGCTTGGCTCGAAGGGCCTCATGAGCCCCGCAAGTACACCGTCGACGAAATCAAAACCATCAAGGCTGAGTACCGGGCCAAGACCCGCGAACTGAAAAAGGGGCACGCAGCATGATCTACCACAACGTAATTTCGGCGGTCGTTCGTGCTTTGGCGGCCGAGACCATCAACAGCGCCGGCGGCTGCGACTTCGAGCCCAAGGTGCAAACCAGCAAGCTCAAGGGCGAGATCACCGGCAAGGATGCGGCGCTGCTGATCGACTGCATGGTTCACAAGGTGCTTCATGCCCAGCTATCGCCGCGACACTGGAACGCGCTTACCGCGAAGTACAGCACGCACAAGGGGCGCAAGGTCGAGTCGATTGGCCGCCTGATAGCCGTGCTGGTTAGCCCTGCGCCAATGCTGTTCACGCAGAAGGCTGTGACCGTGTGGGCGATCCCGCAGGTCAAGGGTGGTCGGCGAGAGGCGGTGAAAGCTCCTGCGCCTGATCGCCGAGAAGATGAGGAGAAGTGGGGCTGGCGCAATGACGCGGCGCAGTTGGCCGTGGCTCGGGCAAACCAGCACTCACAGCAGAAAGCTGAGACACGATCGAGCGACATGATCGTCCTGGCCGACTCGAACTACGACATGAACACCTGGGACAATCAGGGCCTGACCGAACGCACTTACCGCCGCTGGAATCAGGCGATCAAAGGGTCGCTGGAGAAGCTGGTCGACGAGGCACTGGTGGAAGCTCAATCACTTCTGGAAGAGGCTGAGGTGCTGACCAGCGAAGCGGCCTGAAAAGAGTCCCTCAAAAGGGCTTGCAATTGATGTCCGCATGTCCGATTATTTCTCCATCCTGTCATTCCTGCGTGTGTAGGAGTGAAGCAAAAAGCCCGGCCAATGAGTCGGGCTTTTTTGTGCCCGCCTGAATGCAAAAAGCCCCGACATGATCGGGGCTTTTTCGTTAGCGCGGAAAAAAGAGAGGGCGACTCCAGAGGGTGCTGTAACACCCCAAGGAGACGCCAGATCGCAGATAGAGCCTGCAAGCCAGCCAAGGCCCTCACTGCTCGCGCGAGCGGGACGGAGCCTAGCAGAAAACCAAATGGACTTGCAGATGTTAAAAGAATGCAGATGCGGAAAATGCAACAGACTTCTCGCCCGGGTGGGTGAGTTTACCGAGCTCCAGATCAAGTGTTCCCGATGCGGGACGTTGAATCATGAGAAGGCCACGAGCCTCGAGCGATCGCCTTTGAGCGAACTGCCTGCGGTTAACGCTGCAGATCCCCTTTCAGCATAGGGCTGACTGGGAAAACTCTAAGGAGAAACACATGGATCGTTACACCAGTACCGTAAAAAACATCTTGGAAGGTTTTCGCACTGTCGCGCCAATCGGCGGTATCGACGCGCTGGCAGTTTTCAAGAACAAGTTCGGCCGGAACGGCGATGAAAACGAGTATGCGCACCTCAAGCTGCTGCTCGATGCCGGCTATGTCACGTACACCGGATTTGGCGTCAATGGTGTGCAGCTTTATCAACTGACCTGGTCGGGCTACGCCCTTTCTGACTCGTTGCGATAAGTAACTCAGCTCACAAACCTCAGAGCCATGAGCTCCCATCCATCGCCTTTGAGCGACATGAAAGCGGAATCCTCCGCGACAAATCATTCGACTTAAAGGATTTAAAAATGGAAGCAGTAACTGTTGGTGCAAAATTCTACACTTCGGACACCTATGGTGTTGACGCGATCATCAAGCCAGCTGACAACGTCGCAGGTGCTGTCATTCGCACAGCTTCGGTGAGCGGCACTTATCTTTCCGCACTCATCACCGGTCCTGTGGCGCCTAAAACTGGCTCTGATTATGCTGGCAAGCCCGTCTTGATGACTTTAGGTAGCGGTTCTCAGAACCTCTCGTACCCAATCCAGCTGCCGCCTGGTTATGGTCTGTGGATCACTGCGAACGGCAGCTCTCCGAGTCGTGCCTGCGTGACTTACGACCTGCTGCCATAAAAGCGCGCTTTTTTTAGACCGCAATGAATCCGAACCCGGCCGCTGTGCCGGGTTCTTCGTTCCTGAAATTTACCTGTAGCCAGGACAGCCCTCGGGAAGGCCTGGACGTCGATAGCCGGATAGTGCGACGTACGGAATCAACACCGGCAGCCCGCGCACCCTGACCTCACCATTTGCTTTCGGGGTGGCGCGAGACTGGATCAGCGAGATCGATGCATAGGGGCGTCGACGCTGTGATGGCCTTTGGCGGACAGCGCGGAAAGACGCGCGCACTTACTTTCGCATCGACCGCTTTATCCTCATCCAGTCTTGATAGGCGGCCGTGCGGCAAGCATCAGCGCAGGCCTTGGCTTCAGTAAAGCGGGCCCAGTTTTCGGGGTCGTTCCGATTGTCTTGGATGATCTTGTAGGCCTCCTCGTCAAGCTGATCTGCTTTACGAAAAAGCTCCGTGTTTGCATCAATCTGGTCATCCCATGAGTGTTCATCGGGTGGTCCAACGATTGCGTCAATCATTTTCTCAAACCTCCTCCCACGTGACGGCGGTAGTTTCCCGCCACTTCACATCGGTGATGCCGAAACGTTCCGCCATTGGCTTAGAGAAGCGCTTCAGCGGAGGGCGGCCCGGTTTTGGAATGGGGGCAATGCCGGCGTCACAACTCGCCCATTGCCATGCTTCCGAGTTGTTCATCAATTTGGTTCGGATGACAAACGACTTCGGTGTTCCGTGGAGCTTGTACTCAATTACAAAAATCTCTACCTGACTCACGAGTACCACTCCTTCTTGGCTCATGAGTAAGTGATTTTTGCCGTCAAAGAAAATTCAAAGAATTGTCTGACAATTCATAATTCACTGATTTTATTCATATTTATTCGTATTTTGTCTGTACAAGGCCTCTGCGCTTGTAGAGGTTTTTCGTTCCCATCATGCACACGGAGTCGAGCGCATGGAGTATTTGCAGCGCCTGCTCGACAAGATCGACAGGTTTGAATTGCTGATCGCAGGACTGGTCGGCGCTGTCGTCGCAAGCTGGTGGCACAAGGACGATCTGGCCGACTGGCACGCCTGGATGATCTTCCTGATCACCGGCATCGCTTGCTCGCTGTACCTGACGAGCATGGTCAGCACCTACCTCGGTGTGACCGAGCCGAAGATCGTCGCGGGCATTGGCTTCCTGCTCGGCACCTTCGGCGGATCGCTGCTCGCGGCCATCAATCGAGCCATCAAGGCCGCTGACCTCTGGGCACTCATTCGCCAGCGGTTCGGGGGAGGCAACCCATGAATCTTGAACTGATCAACTCCATCGCCTGCGGCTTGATTGCCTTCTGGGCGACTTGGTGTGTTCTGAGCGGGAAAGTGCGGGACGGCGTCATCGGCAAGCTGATCTATTCGGCGATCGCCATCAGCGGGTTCGTTGTGATGAGCCGTGAGCAGAACATCTTCATGATGGGGCCGACCTCTGCCGGGATCACGCTGCACGTCTCACTGGCCCTGGCTGGTATGCGCCACATCTTCATGGTCATCTGGTGGCAGCGGGTGAAGGCTTGGGTATGCCGGACGCTGAACTGCGAGCACTGCCTGCGCTGCGAGAAGGCGCCAGGCGGAATTGAGCGTCGATCCAAATAAAGCGCGACACGTTTCGCGAATCAGCAAATTGTGTCGCGACACGCGACGAGGAGAGCAGCATGGATAACCAGCATAAGAAGATCACCGGCTACCGCGACCTGTCCCAGTCCGAAATCGACGGCATGAACTCGATCAAGGCTCTGGAATCCTACGCCGGCGAACTGTTCAAGCAGATAGGCCAGATTGAAGGCGTTGACCCACGACTGCTGGCATTGGCCAAGACCAATCTCCAGCAGGGCTTCATGTGGCTCGTTCGCTCGATCGCCAAACCCGCTGACCCATTCAGTTGATGGCGAAGCATCCTGGTTCTATTACAGCCAGGCGTCTCGATAGGTTGATTGAAAAATCTTCTGACAAGTACCCAAATCAACTTCAAGCATGAGCCCATCTTTGTGGGGGATGAAGACCGGCTTCCCCAGCACCTTTACGTGATGTGGCGTTCCAGGTGGGTGCTCGCGAACTTCAACGTGTTTCGGCAGATATCCAGCCTTTTCGAGACTTTCATGACAGAAAGCCGAATATTGAGCAGCTAAGGTTTGAGCTTCAGTGGTAACGCGACGGGTACCACTCAGAACAAAATCCGCCGCTACAAGATGTGCTGCATGCTGCGCTATTTCAGATCCATCGGTTAGCTGGGGCATCCGAGTGCTCCTTGTCAAAATCGGACCACACCAATACCGGCAACGCGCCACCATTTCAAGCTCAAGGTGATCTATGGACAGGCCATACCCTCCATCGTCACTGCTTGAGCTGTCCGAACTATCCGGTCTCGGCATTCGCCTGACACCGGCTCCGGATGTGTGGGAATGGCTTCAAGCCGAGATTCTCGCCGACACCGGCAGCATCCACAATCCAGACCACGCCCATCTGATCGATGCGGACATTCGTGTGATGTGGGCGTCTGCTGCCTTCACGAAGAAGGGGCGCTCAGTGGTGGGCCAAGCCGAGCAGGTAGCGTTCCGCGCCGGCGGCTGGCAGAAGGCCCGGATGGAACAGCAGATGCTGGATTGGTTTGGCGATGTGCCGGCCTACATCATCACCCTGGCAGCCGACTACTGCGCCCAGTGTTCTGATGCTGAGTTCTGTGCGCTGGTCGAACATGAGTTGTTCCATATCGCCCAGGCGAAGGATCAGTACGGCGCACCCAAGTTCACCCAAGACGGATTACCCAAGCTTGAGATGCGCGGACACGACGTTGAAGAGTTCGTCGGCGTGGTCCGCCGCTACGGTGCAAGCCCGGCAGTTCAAGAGCTGGTGGACGCTGCAAACAATCCTGCCGAGGTGGGGAAAATGAACATATCGAGGGCCTGCGGAACCTGTCTGCTCAAGTCGGCCTGATTCTGGACAGGCTCTGGACGGATGAAAATCTATGGCAGCCCTTCAAAACGACGTGAAGGCCTTTATCGTTCAGGCCTTGGCGTGCTTCGACACGCCTTCACAGGTTGTTGAAGCCGTCCAAAAGGAATACGGGATATCGGTGACTCGCCAACAGGTGGAGACACACGACCCCACAAAGACATCAGGGAAAGGCCTGGCCAAGCGCTGGGTGACAATGTTTGAAGATGCTCGCAAGCGCTTCCGTGAACAAACCGCCGAGATACCAATCGCCAACCGAGCTTATCGCCTCCGCGCCATGAACCGGTTCGTAGAGAAGGCTGAGACGATGAAGAACATCGGTCTGGCCATGCAGATTCTGGAGCAGGCCGCGAAGGAGGTCGGCGACGTCTACGTCAATCGGCACCGGAAGGATGAGCCTGACGACGAACCGGCAATCCCGACGCGAATTCAGGTCGACGTAGTGGATGCGAGGAAGCCGAATGCCGAGCCTTAACGTTCCGCAGTCGCAGTTCCTCGTGTTGCCCCACAAGTTTCGCGCATTCGTTGCTGGGTTCGGCTCCGGAAAGACCTGGGTCGGATGCTCGGCACTGAGCAAGCACTTCATGGAGTGGCCCGGCGTCAACGCTGGCTACTTCGCACCGACTTACCCGCAGATCCGCGACATCTTCTATCCAACGATGGAGGAGGTGGCCTACGACTGGGGGCTGAAGACCAAGATCAACCAGGCGAACCATGAGGTTCATATTTACAGCGGCCGGCAGTATCGCGGCACTGTGATTTGCCGCTCGATGGAAAAGCCGCAGACCATCGTCGGCTTCAAGATCGGTCACGCGCTGGTCGACGAGCTGGACGTGCTGACGTCGATCAAGGCGCAGCAAGCCTGGCGAAAAATCATTGCCCGGATGCGCTACAACATGCCCGGGCTGAAAAACGGCGTGGACGTGACCACAACGCCGGAAGGCTTCAAGTTCGTCTTCCTCCAGTTCGTGAAGCAGCTGCGCGATAAGCCCGCGCTGAAGGACATGTATGGACTGATTCAGGCCAGCACGTTCGACAATGAGCTGAACCTGCCCGACGACTACATTGCATCGCTGATGGAGTCGTACCCCGAGCAACTGATCCGCGCGTACCTGAATGGCCAGTTCGTCAATCTGACGTCTGGATCGATCTATCACGCCTACGATCGCAAGCTGAACCAATGCTTTGACACTGTGCAGGCCGGCGAACCACTGTTCATCGGCATGGACTTCAACGTCGGAAAGATGGCGGCGATCACACATGTCAAACGTGATCAGGGGCTGCCGCGCGCCGTGGACGAGCTGATGGATGGCTACGACACGCCGGACATGATCCGCCGCATCAAAGAACGCTACTGGGAGCACACCGGCAACGACTTCCGGAAAACCTGCGAGATCCGGATCTATCCGGACGCCTCCGGCGATTCGCGTAAGTCGGTCAATGCCAGCCTCACCGATATCGCCATGCTCAAACAGGCAGGCTTCACGGTCATTGCGCCGGCGGCCAACCCGCCAGTGAAGGACCGGATCAACGCCATGAACGCCATGTTCTGCAACGCGCAGGGCGAGCGGCGTTACTTGGTCAACCCATTCACCTGCCCAACGTACGCCGACGGCCTTGAGCAGCAGATCTGGGCGCCCAACGGCGAGCCCGACAAGAGCCAAGGCAACGACCACGCCAACGACGGCGGCGGTTACTTCATTCACCGCGAGTACCCGATCGTTAAACCGGTCACCTCAATGAAAATGGGAGTCGCCCGATGACGGACGTCACTTTTACCCGTCCCGAGTACACGGCGGCGCAGTACCGCTGGCGCTTGGTGCGCGACGTCTGCAAGGGATCGGAAACTATCAAGGCTGCCGGCGATCGGTATCTGCCAAGGCCCAATGCCGCTGACACCAGTGAAGACAACAAGCAGCGTTATGAGGCGTACAAGAAGCGGGCGGTGTTCTACAACGCCACCGGCAGAACGAAGCACAGCCTCGTCGGTGCGGTATTTCGCACCTGGCCAACGCTCACCGTTCCCGGCGCGCTCGACTACGTGGCCAGGGACGTCGACGGTCAGGGTGTGAGCGTCTACCAACAATCCCAATCGGTGATTGGTCACCTGCTCGAGGTGGGCCGCCATGGGCTGCTGGTGGACTACGCCTCAGTCAAGGCTGGAACGGTCAGCAAGGCCGACGAGCTTTCCGGACGCGCCCGGGCAAACATTGCCAGCTACACAGCCGAATCGATAATCAACTGGAAGACTCGCCAGGTCGGCGGCCAGCACTTGCTGAGCCTTGTTGTGCTGCGAGAGACGGTGGATGTCGATACGGATGATGGTTTCGGCAGTGAGCAGGTAATTCAATACCGCGTGCTGCGCTTGGATGTTGCTGGGCAGTACACGCAAGAGGTTTGGGAAGAGGGATCGAGTAAGACTTCGCAGGTTGTCGCGCCGTTCACGCCGCTGAATGGCATGGGTCGGCCGTGGCAGGTGATCCCGTTCCAGTTCGTTGGCAGCGAAAACAACGACACCACCATCGATGATGCGCCGCTGTACGACATGGCCGAAGTGAACATTGGCCATTACCGCAACAGCGCGGACTACGAGGAAGCCGCCTACCTGGTGGGCCAGCCTCAGCCTTGGATGGCAGGCCTTGATGAGCAGTGGCGCGATCATATGGAAGCGAACGGTATTTTCCTTGGGTCGCGCGCACCCTGGTTGCTCCCGGTCAGTGGCACCTGCGGCGTCTGGCAGGCCCAGCCCAACACGGTCGCCAAGGAAGCCATGGACGCGAAGAAGCAGGATATGGTTTCGCTCGGCGCCCGGTTGATTGAGCGAGGCAGCGCGGTGAAGACCGCAACCCAGGCCGACAACGACAGCGCCGCCGAACACAGCGTCCTCTCGCTGGTGGTCAGCAACGTCAGCGAGGCCTACAGCCAGTGTCTGGCGTGGATGGCTGAGTTCGTGAATGCCTCCGGTGAGGTGGTTTACAAACTCAATCAGGACTTCAGCCAAATCACCCTTGATCCTACGGTTCTGGTTGCGCTGTTCAACGCGGTGCAGGGCGGTAAGCTGCCGGAGGGCGACTTCTGGCAGTACCTGCGCGATCGCGGCGTGATCAATCCGGAGAAGACGGACGACGAGATCCGGGATGAGTTGGAGGCGCAAAGCACCGGGCCAGCCCTGGATGATGACGAGGTAATCCCGAATGGCGGCAAACCAAGCAATCCTTGATGCCACGATCCGGCACGCCGTCTTCCTCGAGCAATTGAAGTCGGGGGAGGTGGCGAAGTTCGCGCCGTTCCTCAAGGAGATCGACCGCTCGATTCGTGAGCGGCTGACCAGGGCCGACCTGACGGATTACACCGTCGCTCGGCTTGAGCGGCTGCTGAGCGAGGTCGACAGCCTGCTGCTGGGCATCTTCGATCGGTACAGCGAGAAGCTGAACCTCGACCTAGTGGATATCGCAAACTACGAGGCCGAGTTCGAGGCGACCAGCCTGACGCGGGCGGCGCCGGTTGGCGTTTCGTTCGACGCGGCGGTACCTGGTGCTGCTGCGATCCGCGCTGGAATCCTCACGAATCCGCTCAGCGTGCGCGGCGCGGACGGCGGTAAGCTGCTCAAGTCGTTCATTGATGGCTTCACCGCCACCGAGCGGCAACGTCTCACTGGTGCGATTCGGCAGGGATTCTTCGAAGGCCAAACCAACTTCCAGATCATCAAGAACATTCGCGGCACCAAGGCGCTGAAGTACAACGACGGCATTCTGGCCACGACCAATCGCAACGCCGGCTCAATCGTGCGGACGGCGGTACAGCACGTCGCCACCCAAGCGCGCATGGAAACGCTGAAAGCGAACTCCGATGTCGTGCAGTCGGTGGAGTGGGTAAGCACGCTGGACTCGAAGACGACCAGCCAGTGCCGGACGCTCGATAAGCGCCGTTTCAAGCTGACCGAAGGGCCACGTCCGCCGATCCACATCAACTGCCGTTCGACGGTGGTGGCGGTGACACGCTTCAGAGCACTGTTCGCCGAGGGCGCCACGCGGGCATCCATTGGCGATGCTGGCGCGCAGCAGGTAAGGGCGGACCTCAGCTACTACGACTGGCTCAAGCAACAGCCAGCGGCATTTCAAGACAAGGCGATCGGCCCGGTCCGGGCAAAGCTGTTCCGCGAAGGCGGCCTGAGCGTCGAGCGATTCGCCGAGCTGCAGCTTGATCGCAACTTTTCGCCATTGACGCTTGTTCAGATGCGGGTTCTTGAGCCTTTGGCGTTTGAGAGGGCCAGCTTGTGATTATGCTTTCCCGCCTGTAGTTTCATTCGTAAATTAATAATAGGAAGGATTGTGAAAATGCCGAGCTACATGGATGCCGAAAAGCTAATGGCATGGCACTTGGATTATGTAATTGCAAAACGGATATTTGGTTACGCTATATCAAGGACGACGAGAGCCCGCCAAACCATTCATGTGACTTACTCGGGAGTTGGGCACAATGATCTTGAGTTTTCACCAACAACTAGGTGGGTGGATGGCGGCCCTCTGATCCAGAACTACGGTCTTTCGATCGTCCAAAACGATGCGGGTATTTGGACGTGCACCTCTCAAGAAGGGATTTCACATCAGGATGAGTCGCCTTTGATTGCCGCAATGAGAGTGCTGATCAGTTCAAAGGTCAAGCCGCCCTATGAGATTCCATCGTAACAACTGACTTTTCAGAACCCGCCTAGTGCGGGTTTTTTTATGCCCGCAGGCAGGGCCTGCACCTACGTCTCTGGGAGACAACCAATGCTGAAATTCCAACTGGATACCCTGGAAGGGGTAGATGAAGCCGTGCGCGCTCTTTACACCGAGAAGGACGGCAAGTTCGTACTCGGCATTGAAGGTCTGCCGCAGCAAGAAGATGTATCCGGCCTGAAGGCCAAGGTTGATGAGCTGCTCGGCGAGAAGAAACTGGCCGAGAAGAAAGCGCGCGAAGCCGAAGAGGCTGCACGTCTGGAGCGTGAAGAAGCCGCTCGCAAGTCCGGCAACGTCGAAGAGCTCGAGCGTTCCTGGTCTGAAAAGTACAACCGCCGTGAAGCTGAGCTGAACGGCATGCTGGAACAGGAGCGTGGAACGCTGAGCGGGCAGATCCGGGATCTGACTGTCGGCCGTACCGCTACTGATATCGCGTCTGCCCTGGCTGTTCAAGGCAGCGCCAAAGCCCTGTTGCCGCACATCGAGCGCCGTCTGAGCGTAGAGCAGCGCGACGGGAAGCCTGTTGTGGTCGTCCTCGACGCGCAGGGCAAGCTCTCGGCGGCAACGCTGGACGAGTTGAAAGCAGAAATCGCGAATGACGCGGCGTTCGCGCCGTTGATCGCGGGTAGCAAGGCATCGGGCGGCGGGGCCGGCGGTGCAGGTGGTGGGGGCGGGGCCCCGAAAGGAAATATCGGCGGCACAAAAACGGAACGTACTGAGGCAATTGCCAGCAAGTTCCCTGATCTCCCTAAATCGTAAGGAAATAATCCATGTCCCTGTCTCAAATGCAGGTCTTCAACCAGTACATCATGCCGGCGACTCTCGAGACGCTGGACCAGATGACTGCTGCTTTCAACGCCGCCAGCAATGGCGCGATCATCATCTCGGCGGAAGGCTTCACCGGCGACTTCCTTCAAGAGTCGTTCTTCCAGACCCTGGCCGCTGCCCAGCGCCGCGTTGATCGCTACGCCGCCAACGGTGCCGCCCCGATCACCGACCTGACCGAGCTGAAAAACTCGTCGGTCAAAATCGCCGGCGGCTTCGGCCCGATCCGCTACGAGCCAGCCCAGATGAGCTGGCTGCAGCGCCCGACTGTCCAAGGCATCGAGGTTGCCTCGCGCGCCTTCGCCGAAATCCTGCTCAAGGACGAATTGAACACCGCGATCGCTGCGTTGGTGGGTGCGATTACCGCTCAGCCGACCGCAGTGAACGATGTGTCCGCAACCGCTGGTATCACCCAGTCTGGCCTGAACAACGCACATGCGAAGTTCGGCGATGCGAGCCAGTCTCTGGTCGCTCAGGTCATGCAGGGCACCACCTGGCACAAGCTGGTCGGCCAGGCCATTGCCAACTCGACCAACCTGTTCGTCGCTGGCAACGTCCGTGTCGTCGATATCCTGGGCAAGGTCACCGTGGTCACCGACGCGCCGGCGCTGATGCAGGCAGGCACCCCGAACAAGGAAATCATCCTGTCTCTGGTGTCCGGTGCTGCGCTGGTGCACGACAACCGAGATCAGGTATCGAACGTCGATACCTCCAACGGCAAAGAGCGCATCGAGACCACCATTCAGGTCGACTACTCCTTCGGTCTGGGCCTGAAGGGTTACACCTGGGATCAAACCAACGGCGGCAAGTCGCCGACCGATGCTGAGATCGCAACCGGCACCAACTGGGACAAAACCGCTACCAGCATCAAGCACACCGCTGGTGTTGCTCTGATCGGTGACGCCTCCAAGTAACCACGCGATGTCCAAGCCGGGACGTGTGCCCGGCTTGGCGGAGATGCAATCATGAGCAACAAAATTTGGTATCTGCCCGGCCCGTTTCACCAGTATCTGGAGGACGTGAAGGCGCTGGCGAAGGAGCGGGGTCTCCGAATCATCGACGCGAACGTTACCGAAAGCCGCGAAGGTGAGGCACACGATGTGCCGGAAGTGACGTTGCGACAGGCCGACTCGGCGCCGGTGCTGCCAAGCGCTGGCCAAGGTAGTGGCGAACTGCATGAGGTGGTCGGCAAACTGAATGCTGAGCGCGACGGCCTGCTGCGACTGATCGACGCCGCCGAGGGGCAATCGGAATTAGAACACCCGGGCGCGGGTGAACTGCCGATCCGTCTATTTCACGCCCTGAAGTCCATCCATGAAGGCTTTGAAACGCTGACGGGTGAGCGCGACAACTTAGCTGAAGAGGTTGCATCGTTGCGCACCGAAGTCGAACGCCTTAAGGCAGCAGCGGAACCGGTAGACAACGCCGAGAAGATCGCAAGCCTCAAAGCGCAACTCGACGCAGCCAATGTACCGTACCGGGCGAATGCTTCGGTTGAATCGCTTGAAAAGGCGGTTTCGGAACTGCCGAAGGCGTAACAATCTGGGTGCCAATTCAATGGCGCCCGATTCAAACAACACAGCGAGCTATTCATGACTCTCATCATCGAGGACGGTACCGGCAAGCCTGACGCCGAAAGCTACGCATCTGCCGAAGACCTGACTATGTACGCCGTGAAGTTCGGCGTGGTCATCCCGGCGGAAGTGCCAGCACAGGAAGCGCTGCTGCGTCGTGCCGCACTGGCGATGGATGGCATGACGTGGAAAGGGCGTAAGACCAAGAGTGAGCAGGCCCTGGCCTGGCCGCGCCGGGGCGTCGAGCTGGATCGCGAGATCAAGCCTGACAACTACCTTCCGGCGCGGATCCAGTACGGGCAGATGGCGCTGGCGGCCGAGATCCACACTGACGATGTCGACCCCATCGAGAAACGCAAAGGCGCGGTTACGCTGGAGCGTGTCGAAGGCGCGGTAACTCGCGAGTACGCGACGATCCCGAACACCAGCGGACGACTTTTGCCGGCGGCGCCTGACCGGCCGAGCGCAACGCAGTTTGCCGATTACCTACAGAAGCGGGGCTTGTTCGCCGTCCGCGCATAACTGAGCAGGAGCCACCATGGCCTTCTACGACGAAATGGCCGTGATGGCTCTGGAGATGATCACAGAGTTCGGCCAGCCGGTGACCATCCGCGCAACAACCGTCGGTGAGTACGACCCTGACACGGGATCGGCACCGCCCGACAGCACCAAAGAGCAGACCGCCCAAGGCATTCTGCTCGACTTCACCGGTCAGGAATTCCAGAACAACAGCCTCATCAAGCAGGGCGACAAGAAGCTCAAAATCGCCGCGCAGGGGCTGGAGTGGGTGCCGGACCTGCTGAACAAAGTGATCATTCAGGGCCGCACCTGGTCAATCGTGCCACCGTTGAAAGAGGTCAATCCCGCCGGCACGCCGATCCTGTATGAATTACAGGTGCGGTCATGAGCAGAGCGGGCGCTGGCCAATCTGGCAGTTTTGCCCTGAGCTTGGCTGAGTTTGCAGCCCAGACCAGTGAAGCCATCGACGCGAGCGTGCGCGAGATCATCATCGAGCTGGGTAGTAGCCTGATCCGCATGTCCCCCGTGGGTAACCCCGAGATCTGGGCGGCGAACGTCGTCGCGACGCAGTACAACCAGGCCGTCGACGAACACAACGCTGCGCTGCGCAATGACCCGGCTAACCTCACCAAAGGCGGCCGGCTGAAGAGGGGTCGCAAGCTCAACGACGGAATGGACGTCAAGGCGCCTGAAGGCTACGTCGGTGGCCGTTTTCGCGCGAACTGGCACCTGTCGATAGGTGTTGTAGAAAACGTCACGTTCGACGAGGTGGACCCGAGCGGAACCGAGACTATCGCGGCCTTGGTTGCTGCGATCAGCGACTTCACCGCTGGCCAGATGGTCTACCTCATCAACAACTTGCCCTATGCGATCCCGCTGGAGTTCGGACACTCGACCCAGGCCCCGAGCGGCATGGTCCGGGTCACCGTGGCTCGCTTCCAGCAAATCGTGCAGGAGGCCATCAGGAATAATCAGGTATGAGTCACAACATCATCGCCTCGATCTACGAGGCCAAGCTGATTTCCTGGGCGAAGGCGCTGCCGACACCGCTGAAGGTGGTGGTTGAAAATGAGCCCTACGACCCGGGCGACAATGACACGTACCTCAAGGCGTTCACGTTGCCAGGAGATACCGCCAGCAACACCCTCGGCGGTGACCATCGGCTGTACACCGGTGTGTTTCAGGTGAGCATCGTGACGCCATCAGGGAAGTATCGAGGCCCAGCAGCGGCCATCGCCGACCAGATCGCCGCGCTCTTTCCGGTGAACGCGCGAAACACTAGGGGAGCGTTCACCGTGGTGACACTGACGCCGGCCGAGCAGGGCCCCGGCATTACCGGCGACTCAACCTACACCGTACCGGTTTCGTTCACCTACCGGGCCGACACCAACTAATCCGCCCATTGGGCAAACCCAGAACCCGCCATTGAGCGGGTTTTGTCATTCTGAAAAGGGGAATCACCCATGGGCTACAAAATTCCGAACGGCGGCACTTTCCAGCACGCTGCAACCTATGCCGCTGCATTGGCGTTCGCTTCCATCACCAATGCCACTGAAGCAGTGGCCACGGTCGTGGGCGGTACGCTCGCTGCCGGCGATATCGTCCTGCTGACATCTGGCTGGAGCAAGCTGGACAGCAAGGTGGTGCGCGTAAAAGCGGCGACCGCCACGGCAATCACGCTCGAAGGCATCGATACCACCGATACCCAGATCTTTCCGGCCGGTGGCGGCGCGGGAACCATGCGCAAGATTCTGACCTGGGTGCAGATCCCGCAAATCTCCGACGTTTCCTTCTCCGGCGGCGAACAGAACTACCTCGATGTGGTTTTCCTCGAGGATGACCAGGGTAAGCAGATTCCCACCGACAAATCGGCGGCCAGTATGGTGCTGACCCTGGCCGACGACCCGGCGCAAGACTTCAACAAGGTGCTGATGAAGGCTGACGCCGGCAAGCAGGTCGAGGCTGCGCGTCTGAATCTGCCAGGCAATGACACCTTGCTATACGGCGCCTACACCTCGTTTTCGAAACAGCCGGCAGTTTCCCGAAACAACCTCCTGACTCGCACCGTGAACCTCGCGTTGCAGGCAGAGCCGACCCGTTACCTGACTGCGGTGGTGTAACCCATGGCAAAAATCCGAATCGCGCAGAACCCAACGTTCAAGGCCATGGTGTTGATCCCGATTGTTGGCGCTGAGCCCGAAAAGATCGAGTTCATCTTCAAGTATCGCGACCGGTTGGAGCTGGCCGCTCTGTTTGATGGGTGGAACCAGAATCGCAAGGACGCACTGGCTGCGCTCGGCGATCAGCCGTCGCTCTCTGAAGTGGTCGCCGCTGATGCTGCCCAACAGGTTCAGCAAATCAAGGATCTGGTGGCAGGCTGGGCCTTTGACGACAAATTCGATGAGAAGAGCATCACCGCGCTGGTGAAGTCGTGCCAAGGCGCAACCGAGGCGGTAGTCGAGGCCTATCAAGGCGCCTACAACCAGGCCCGCCTGGGAAACTGACGGATGCCGCGCGCGCGCTGTACGCGCCTGCGGCGCCGGTCGAGTTGATGAGCATGTTCGGCCTTTCGCCTGGTGATCTGGAAGAGGAGACGGAGGTCTGGCCCTGCAACTGGTCGGCCTTCCTCCTGTTCAACCGAATGTCCACGCAGTGGCGGGTCGGCGCCGGGGGCGCCATCGGCCTGGATTACAACTGCATCCGCGACGTTGCCGGCTTCCTCGGCATCAAGAAAAAGAAACTCGCTGAAATCTTTCCTGACCTGCAGGTGCTGGAAGGCGAAGCCCTGCGCGTCATGGCGGAGGAAAGGGAAAACAGCCCGTAAGCACGGGCACTTATTCAAGGTGAGTCGATGAACATTTCCGAACTCGGCATCAGGATCGACTCGGCCGATGCAATCGAGGCTAAAACGAGCCTGGATGAAATGGCGAAGGCCGGCGGCCGGGCCGAGCAATCCGCCGTTTCGCTGATGAACGAAATGCAGGCGCTGGAGAAATCGCTTTCGACCAGCGCCAAGACCACGCAGGATCTCGCGAAACAGCGCGATGCTCTGGCAAAGCTGACCAAAACCGGTGCCTACGGAGAGGCTGAGGCCGCGAAGATCTCGGCACAGCTCGATAAGCAGCAGGTGGCCCTGGCCAAGTCGGCCATGGACGAGCAGAAGGCGCTGAACAGCCTGCTGGGTGCCATCGACCCGGCCCGCGCCGCGCTGGCGAAACTGGATACTCAGGTCGAGCAACTGGGCAAACACCTGGATGAGGGGCGAATCAGTCAGGAAGACTACAACTCTGCCCTGAGCAAAATCGACAAGGACTACGACAAGCTCAACAAAACCACCACCGGTTTAGACAAGCTGCGCCTCGGCACCCGTCAGGCACAGGAAAACGTCGTACAGCTTGGAAATGCGCTGTCGTCTGGCGACTGGGGCAGTGGTGTTCGTGCGGTTGCTCAGTTGGGGGCCGGAGCCGGTGAGGGCGCTGCCGGTCTGCTGGCCATTCTCGGCCCGCTGGCGCTGGCCACTGCTGCTGTTGGCGGCCTCGCCTATGCCTTCTACAAAGGCAGCGAGGAGCAGGACAGCTACAACAAATCGCTGATCCTGACCGGCAACTACGCTGGTGTGAGTGCTGGGCAATTGGGCGATATGGCGCGGCAGGTTAGCGCTACGGTCGGCACCACCGGACAAGCGGCCGAGGTTTTGGCGCTGCTGGCGGGTAACGGGAAAATTGCCGGTGAAAGCTTCACGGGCATCACCCAAGCTGCCGTGTCGATGCAGGAAGCAACTGGTAAGGCCGTCAGCGAGACAGTGGCTGAGTTCGCCAAACTTGCCGAGGACCCAGTCAAGGCGTCCGCCGCGCTGAACGAGCAGTATCACTACCTGACCGCGTCTGTTTACTCGCAGATCACCGCACTGGAGAAGCAAGGCGACCATGCCGGCGCCGTGAAACTGGCTACGGAGCAGTACGCCGACGCAATCAACGAGCGCACGCCTCGTATTCTCGAAAACCTGAGTTTCTGGGAGAGAGGCTACAACGCCGTTGCGCGTGCTGCGAACAATATGAAAAACGTTGGCCGGCCGGATATCAACGCCGATATCGAGCAGGCTCGGCGCAATCTGGAATCGGCCCAGTCTGGCAATGTTGGTCTGTTCCAGAACAAGCAGGAGATGATCGATCTCTACCAGAATCGTCTCAACATGCTGGAGGACCAAAAGGCCGCAGAGGCTGACATCGCCAAATGGGAAGGCGAGCAAGCGAAGGCTCAGCAGGATGCCGTTACCGCCATGGGAAAGGTCGACTCCCTGACCAAATCTGCGTGGACGAATGAGCAGAAACGCACCGAAGCGATCAAGGAGTACAAGCGGCAGCTCGAAGACATCCGCAAGGTCGCACCCAACGATCCTCGCCTGAATCAGGCGGCGATCGACAACAACCTGGCGAACATCAACGACCAGTTCAAGGATCCGAAAGCGGCTGGCACTCAGGTTGATCTGGCCGCCTTCAATAGCGCCAAGAACAACTTGGCGGCCATCAGCGAGGAGTACAAAAACGCCCAGAAGGAACTGGACGCGGCGCAGAAGGCCGGGCTCATTTCTCAAGCTGACTATGCCCTGAAACGCGAAGCGCTGATCGGCAACGAGCGCGATGAGGTTACCGCAGCCTACGAGGCTGAGATCGCCGCACTGGAAGCTGCCAAGGCGAAGAGAACCACTTCTGCTGCGCAAAGCATTCAGCTCGATCAGAAGATCGCCGATGCGCGAGCTGGGATGGTCAAGGCGCAGAAGGAGGCTGACAGCCAGCTCGAGGTTCTGGCCACGAACGAGACCGGACGCCTTGCTCGACAAGAGCGGTCGATCACGACGTACGTGCAGGCCTTGGCCCAACAGCAGCGGGCTTTGGAACTGGCGGGACAGCGCGCCGTTGTCGGCGTCGGCCAAGGGGATCGCCAGAATGCGCTGAACAATGAGCTGAACAGCCAGCAAGACCGGTTTGCTCAGCAGTCGCTGGAGCTCGCAAACCAGAAGTCCGATCCGTCGCGGAATATGTCGGAGGAAGAGTTCGCCCGTAAGTCGCAGGCACTCGCAGACGCGAACAAGGCCGCTACCGACCAGATTCGGCAGAACTACGCGGATGTGGAAAAGGCACAGGGTGACTGGACCAAGGGCGCGACATCGGCCTGGGCCAATTATCTGGATTCTGCCAGCAATATTGCCGGCCAGACGAAAACCTTGTTCGGCAACGCCTTCAGCTCGATGGAAGACGCGATCGTCAACTTCGCCATGACCGGGAAGCTGTCGTTTGCTGACTTCACGAAGTCGATTCTGGCGGACATGGCGCGGATCGCGACTCGGCAAGCCAGCTCGGCGTTGCTGAGCAGCTTAGTCGGCGCCGCAACCAGCTACTTCACTGGCGGTGGCGGCGGTAATGTGCTGGCGGCTGGATCTGCTGGCGCAACGTCGTCGAATCTCGGCGCGTCTTCGGCTGGCTACTCCGGTAGCTACTTTCCACAGGCCCTCGGCAGCGCCTGGTCGTCCGGCGTGCAGATGTTCGCCAACGGTGGCGCCTTCACCAACAGCATCGTCAGCACGCCGACCGCCTTCGGGATGGCCGGCGGCCAGTCTGGCGTTATGGGCGAGGCCGGGCCGGAGGCAATCATGCCTCTGACGAGAACCTCCAGCGGGAAGTTGGGCGTCATCGCGGCTGGCGGCGGATCCGGTACTGCAATCAGCATCAACGCACCGGTGACGGTGGTGACCGAGGATCGCAGCTCCGAAGGCATGCAGATTGACCAGCAGGCCCTGTCGAGGAACCTCCAGTCGCAGATGCAGGCTGTGGCCGAAAAAGCCGTGGCTGATTCTTGGCGCGCAGGCGGTACCAGCTTCCGAAATGCAAATGGGAGGGCCTGATGGCCATCGAGAAATTCACCTGGCCAACCGAGCGCGGGGAAACACCCGACATCAATTATCGGGTGCGCACCTCGAAGTTCGGCAATGGCTACGCGCAAAACGTCGGAGATGGACCGAACAACAAGGAGGACTCGTACCCTGTTACCTGCGTAGGTCAAAAGACCAAGGTGCTGGAGATCATGAAGTTCCTCGATCGGCACGCCGGGGCGAAGGCGTTTCTCTGGACAACGCCGCTCGGCGAGCTCGGGCTGTTCACCTGCAAAAATCCCGCTCCCACACCAATGGGCGGCGGAGTCTTCAAACTCACCGCCACCTTCGAGCGGGCATTCCAACCATAAGGGGCAATCATGCCGCTGATCAGTGACATCCAAGTGCTTGAGCCTGGCAGCGAAGTGCTGCTCTTCGAATTGGACGGTACGGACTACGGCGCGGACGTTCTGCGCTTCCACGGGCACGCGATACCCCACTCGGCGGCCGAGTTGATCGCCGCCGGCGACAACGCGGACCAGTTGCCGGCGAAGGCGATCTATTGGCAAGGCAACGAGTACAGCGCCTGGCCGATGCAGATTGACGGCATTGAAGCAAACGGTGACGGCACAGCTGTTCGGCCTACGCTGTCGGTCGGCAACGTCAACGGTCGAATCACTGCGCTCTGTCTGGCGTTCGAGGATCTGCTCGAGTTCAAGCTGACGATGCGCCACACGCTGGGCACGTACCTCGACGCGGCGAACTTCCCAGCCGGCAACCCAACTGCCGATCCTACCCAAGAGACGATCGAGGTCTGGTACATCGACCAGAAGACGAACGAGGACGGGGAGACGGTCAGTTGGGAGTTGGCCAGCCCGGGCGACGTCGGTAACGAGTCCATCGGCCGGCAGGCTACGACGCTGTGTCACTGGTGCCTCACCGGTGGCTACCGTGGGCCGAATTGCGGATACACCGGCCCGTACGTGACCAAGGACGGCATCGTTACCGACACCCCAGAACTGGACGAATGCGATGCCACCCTGGGCAAGGGCTGTATCCCGCGCTTCGGCGAGGGCAACCCGCTGCCATTCGGTGGCTTCCCGGCCGTTTCTCTTATCGCGCGGAGCTGACATGCGCAAACACATTTTCAACGCGATCCAGGCCCACGCCGCCGCGGAGTACCCGAAAGAGTGCTGCGGGCTGCTGATTGCCGTGGGCCGCAAACAGCAGTATTACCCGTGCCGAAACGTCTCTACCGAGCCAAACGAGGAATTTCGGATCGACCCGGAGGAATACGCGGCGGCCGAAAACATCGGCGAAGTGATCGGCGTGGTGCATTCGCATCCGGACGCCACAAGCAGGCCGTCACCGCGCGACCTGGCTATGTGCGAGGCGACGGCCATGCCGTGGCACATCCTGAGTTGGCCGGAGGGCGACTTACGGACGGTGGTGCCCACGGGCGAGACGCCGCTGCTGAAGCGACCATTCGTGCACGGTGCTTGGGACTGCTGGCAGGTCTGCGCCGATTGGTACAAGCGTGAATGGGGGCTGGAATTCGAAGCCTTCAAGCGCGCTGACGGCTGGTGGGAGAGCAAGGACAACACCAGCTTGTACGAAGCGAACTACGAGGCCGCCGGCTTCTACCGTGTTGACCAGCCGCAGCGCGGCGACATGATCGTGATGGAGGTGGGGCGCACGGTTTACCCGAACCACGCGGGGATTTTTCTCGGCTCCGATCCAGCACTGGCCGGCGAGGATGCCGAGGCATTCGGCCCCGGCCCGTTCCTGCTGCACCACCTGTACGGCCGGCCATCGGAGGTCATTGTCTTCGGTGGGCCGTGGCTCGACCGCACACGCCTGATCCTCAGGCATAAAGATTCACAACCAACCACATGATGAGAAAGGGGCGCTGGAGAGGGTTATGGAAAGAACTCGGGTAGATGCACCCATTACGAACCTTCAGGATCTCTCCGCGCGATTGTTCGCATATCGTCAAGCAGAGAGAGAATCGTGGAAATTGATGGATCGGGAGCAGTGGACGCTCCCAGAACAGCCTCCAAGCGCAGATGTTGGCGCGCCAGGATTCGGTCAACGGTCTCGCGATCAGGATGTGACTCAATAAGCGCTCTTACGGTGGTTGTCAGGCCGGTAATCTGGCTTTGCATGTTGAGCAGCATGGACATCAGTTGCTCAAATTCTTCTGCGGATAGGTTCGTCATTCCCTGAACTCCTAAGATTTGCGTGAGGGCAAGAGGCTACTATTGGAGGTCGGCAGGGCGTTACTGGCTTTTCATCCAGTCTGGAGCAAGGGCAAGGGCAAGGGCAGGCTAGCTATCGAGACTTGATGAAACCGAAGTACCGATGATAGCGTCTTGCCTTTAAACACAAGGATGAGCCCTAAATGACAAACAGAGTAAGCAATGGCGAGTTGAGTGCTTGGGATTCCTACTTTGCTGCGGCGATCACTACGGTTGCAACGCCCGGAACCTTAGGGAGTGTTGTTGAAAACGATGTCAAGGCAGCAGTCCGCAAAGCAGCCGTGATTGCGGATCTGATGATCGAGGCTCGTAAGTTGAGAGAGCCAAAATAATAAGTGAAGTCCGGCCCAGTGCCGGGCTTTTTCGTTTCCGCGTGCTCCGATGCTATCGTGGGCCATTTCCACAGGAGTGACCTGCATGAAGTTGATAGTAGGAGCGCTGGCGGTAGTGCTGTTGGCTGGGTGTGCATCGTCAGCTATTCCGGTTAGCCAGGCCGATCCGGTGCCGCGTGATGAACTGTACGCGTTTCAAACCAAACCAGCCGGCGAAAGCGGCAAGGTGACGGTCGTGCGGGACTCGGGAATGGTGGGATCTGGTTGTGACATCGTCGTGTATGTCGACGGCCGGAAGGCTGCGAAAATCGGCACTGGTCAGCGCGCCTCCTTTTACCTACCGCCGGGAAATCCAAGCATCGGAGCGGGTCTTGCGGGCTCTGGGCTGTGTGGCGGGGCAGCCATTCGTACGATTTCCGCCAATGTGCAAAGCGGCAAAGAAAGCCTCTACCGAATCAGCGGAGATATGAGCGGCTTCTTTCTTGGCCCGTACGTCGATTATCAGTAAGTGAATTCGCATTCAGCCGCCTTCGGGCGGTTTTTTTATGTCTGGAGAAAGTCATGCAATCGAGCATCGCTCACTATCAGCCGATGACCACGATCAGGCTGTCAGGGTCTCTTGCGGCCAAGTTTGGCAGGGTCCATCGTCGAGTGCTGGATTCTGGCCAGGCCTGGGAGGCGTTCCGAGCATTGAAAGCGACACTTGAGGGATTCAAGGAGGAGATTCAACGCCTCGATCGACTTGGCATGCGCTTCGCCGTTTTCCGCAACCGAAAGAACGTTGGTGAGGCGGAGTTCGGCTTGGGTGGCGCAACTGATATTCGAATCGTGCCGGTCATCCACGGAAGCAAGAAGGCCGGATTGATTCAGACCATTGTCGGCGCGGTTCTGATCGTTGCCGGTACGTTTCTTTCGACCACTCCATTTGGCGCACCACTGATTGGCGCCGGGATTGGTTTGGTTGCCGGCGGCGTGATCCAGATGCTCAGCCCTCAAGCCTCAGGCCTTAAGCAAAGCGCTTCCCCGGAAAACGCCCCGTCCTACGCCTTCGGCAGCGCCAAGAACACCACGGCCAGCGGCAACCCGGTGCCGATCTGCATCGGCGAACGCCGGTGGGGCGGAATGATCATCTCGGCCTCGATCCTGGCTGAAGACAAAGTGTAAGCAGGACAGCAAGACACCAACCGCCCGCGAGGCGGTTTTTTTATGCCTGGAGGAAAGCATGGGCGCAGTGGAACAGATTGAGATCTACGGCGAGAAGGGCGGCAGCAGCAAGCCGAAGTCGCCGGTCGAAGCCAGCGACAGCCTGCGCTCGACCAACCTGGCCAAGTTGCTGATTGCCGTGGGCGAGGGTGAGTTCGACGCCGTCCCGACCGAGTACGACATCTATCTGGACAACACGCCGATCCGCGATGCCAGCGGCAATTACAACTTCCCAGGCGTGAAGTGGGACTGGCGCCCGGGCTCCGTGGATCAGACGTACATTCCGGGCATCCCATCCGTTGAGAACGAGACGTCGCTGAACATCGAGCTGCGCAGTGATGCGCCGTGGGTGCGCTCGATCACCAACACCCAGTTGTCGGCTGTGCGCATGCGTCTGGCCTGGCCAGCGCTTCAGCAGTCTGACGATCAGGGCAACATCGGCGGTTACCGCATCGAATACGCCATCGACGTGGCCACCGATGGCGGCGCCTATCAGCAGGTGTTGACGGACGCGGTCGACGGCAAGACCACCACGCGCTACGAGCGCTCGCGCCGCATCGATCTACCGGACGCCACCACCGGCTGGCAGATCCGCGTGCGCCGCCTGACGCCGAACCAGAACAGCAACAAGATCGCCGACACCATGCTGGTGGCCGGCTACACCGAGGTGATTGACGCCAAGCTGCGCTACCCAAACACCGCGCTGCTCTACATCGAATTCGACGCCGAGCAGTTCACCAACATCCCGGCCGTGACCGTGAAGTGCAAGGCTCGGCGCTGGATGGTGCCGAGCAACTACGACCCGATCCTGCGCACCTATACCGGGACGTGGGATGGCTCGATGAAGTCGGCCTGGACCAATAACCCGGCGTGGATCACTTACGGGATCTGCACCGAAGAGCGTTTCGGCCTGGGCAAGCGCATCAAGCCGTTCATGGTCGACAAGTGGGAGCTGTACCGGATTGCCCAGTACTGCGATCAGCTGGTGCCGAACGGTCTGGGCGGACAGGAGCCGCGCTTCCTCTGCGACATGAACCTTCAGGGCAAGGCTGATGCCTGGTCGCTTCTGCGCGATATCTCGGCGATTTACCGAGGCATGACCTACTGGGCTCAGGGCCAACTGGTGATGCAGGCCGACATGCCGCGCGCGCAGGACTTCGACTATGTCTTCACCAGGGCCAACGTCATCGACGGGAAGTTCTCGTACGGCAGCGCATCGGCGAAGACCCGGTACACCCGGGCCCTGGTCAGCTACGACAACCCGGCCAACAACTACGACACCGACGTCATTCCGTTTGCCGACCTGGACCTGCAGCGCCGCTACGGCGACCGGCCGACCGAGCTCAGCGCGATTGGCTGCACCCGCGCCTCCGAGGCGCAGCGCCGTGGCAAGTGGGCGATCCTGAGCAACAACCAGGACCGCACCGTGTCGTTCAAGACCGGCATGGAAGGTGTGATTCCACTGCCAGGCCACATCATCCCAGTGGCGGATTCGTTGCTCGCAGGCCGTGAAGTTGGCGGCCGGATCTCGGCGGTGGCGGGGCGCGTCATCACGCTTGATCGGGATACGCAGGCCAAGGCCGGTGATCGATTGATCATCAACCTGCCCGGCGGGCGTGCTGAAGGCCGCACGGTGCAGAGCGTCAACGGACGCGCCGTGACGGTCACGACCAACTACAGCGAGCCGCCGGTGGCACAACTGCAATGGGCGCTCGACGCGGATGACCTGGCGATCCCGCTTTACCGGGTGCTGCGCACCAAGCGGACCACCGAGGGTGACTTCGAGATCAGCGCGCTCCAGTTCGAACCGAGCAAGTTCGCGCACATCGACACCGGCGCACGCCTGGAAGATCGCCCGATCAGCGTTATTCCGATCACCGTGGTGCCGCCGCCGGCTAGCGTCACCCTGGCGTCGACGTCGTCGGTGGTGCAAGGACTGGCCGTGGCCACCATGACCATTAGCTGGCCCGCCGTGGATGGCGCAGTCGGCTATGACGTGGAGTGGCGCAAGGACAGCGGCAACTGGATCAAACTCCAACGCACCGGCATGACTAACGTGGACGTGGTCGGGATTTACGCCGGCGCCTATGTGGCACGCGTCCGTGCGGTAAGCGCGTATGACATCACGTCAATCTGGCGCAACTCAATTCTGACCAACCTCAGCGGCAAGCAGGGATTGCCGCCGGCGTTGAGCTATCTGACGGCCACGCCACTGTTGTTCGGCATCTATCTGAAGTGGGGATTCCCGGCGGGTGCGGAGGACAGCCAGCGGACGGAGATCTGGTACGGCCCGACGACCAGCCTGGAGGCCGCTACGAAGCTGACCGATCTGGCGTACCCGCAGAGCGATTTCTCCATGCTCGGTCTGCGCGCCGGCGTCACCTTCTACTTCTGGGGCCGGCTCGTCGATAAGATCGGGAACATCGGTCCGTGGTTTCCAATCGGCACCGGCGTGCAGGGGCAATCGAGCGCCGACGCGGCGGCGATTCTGGAAATGATCGCCGGCGAGATCGGCCGCACTGAACTTGGCCAGGACATCCTCGACGAAATCGACAAGATCCCGGGCTTACAGGCGCAGATCGATGCGCTCGACGGGCTCAAGGGCTACGACCCGGAGGAGACTTACGAGGAATACGACCTGGTAGTACAGGGCAAGCGGATCTATCAGGCCACCGGCCCTGTGCCTATCGACACTCCTCCGCCGAATCCTGCGTATTGGCTCGATGTGGGCCAGACCGTGGAAACGGCAAATGGGCTGGCCCAGCAGGTAACAAAAAATACCGCAGACATCACCGAACTCGACGGCGAGGTAACCGCTCAGGCGACGGCGTTTCAGGCACTTCGCGCTTCCTATCGTGATGATGATAGCGATAGTGAGCTGGCCGACGTCATGAACAGCTGGACCAGTCTGGCCAGCGTTGCAGACGAGTCGAAAGTTCGGGCCTCTGAGGGCGAGGCGCTTGCCCAGCGCACCACCGCGCTCGACGCCAAAGCCGGCGAAAACGCGGCAAACATCACGACGCTTGATCTGGTCGTGGCGACCAACCAGCAGGCTACAGCGCAATCGATCACCCAACTGAACACGAAAGTCGGCGAGCAACAAACGGCGATCGAGCAGAACACGTCGATCGTCAACGACGTGAACGGCAAAATGTCCGCGAGCTGGTCGGTGAAGATGCAGTACAACTCCGGCACAGGCCAGTACATCGCTGCCGGGATCGGCCTTGGCATTGAAAACGGCCCGGCCGGATTGCAAAGCCAGTTCCTCGTCAGTGCCGACCGGTTCGCCATCGTCAACTCGATTGCAGGCGGCGCCGTGTCGGTGCCGTTCGCGGTTCAAGGTGGCCAGGTGTTCATGAACTCTGCGTTCATTGCTGACGCCTCAATTGGTAACGCCAAGATTGGGTTCTTCATCCAGTCGGACAACTACATCCCAGGTGTTCAAGGCTGGCGCATCGATAAGGCGGGCAACTTTGAGCTGAACAGCCCCCTTGGTGGCGGCGCCCGGCAGACCATCAACAACAACGGCGGCAAGGTGTTCGATGAGAACGGCGTGAAGCGTTATCAATGGGGGAATTTGAACGCATGAGTGATTATGGCGTGAGGATCTGGGGGGCTGATGGTGCCCTTCAGATCGACGAAAACTCGTTCACCATTCGTGTGGTTCTTTCAACGCTAGTGACCTTCAGTGGCGGGAAGTCCAATCAGGACTTCTCGGTTCCGGGAGTCGGGCCAGCCAACGGTTGCGCGATCGTTGTCCCGATCGGCCCTTACACGGACCTGCAACAGCAATTCGAAACAGAACTCATCGATAACGTGGCAAGGGTCTATAACCACACGCGTGGGTACGCCAGTACGATCGCGTCAGGGACGATGAGGCTGATCGTTATGAGGTTCAACTGATGTCGGGATACGGCCTTCAATTCACAAACAACAGCAACGTTGTGACCATAGATTCAGAGTTTGCCCGCTTGATGGTCATCGCCAGTGGAAGATATGCGCCGACAGAAGAAGGCGGCATGGGCTCAACAACTTTTTTCGCGAGCCCAGTGACATCCCAGGAGCCGCCGTTGGTTTTTGTAAGGCCTGACACTGGCCCTATCATTGCGGGACTGAGCAACATGAGGTTGATAGGGTCAGCAGGAAACTGGACCGGTTTTTATGTCCGGACATACAGCAGCGCTACCGCCCAGCCAAATGGACGCTACTTTGTTGCGGCATTTACGGCTCAAGCAGTAGCGCAGTACGGCATGCGGCTTTGGGACGGAACCGGAAAAATGCTGTTCGACTCTGGAACTCCGAACGCCACATTCACGCGAGCTTTCCAGAGCTGGACTTACGTGAAGTCGGACATGACCGATCAAGGCCTATACAGAAACTATTATTCAGTTCCGTTCAGTTTCCCCCAAAACGAATTCATGCTGATCAACAACTTTGGAATGACGATGGTTTCGGGGGGGACTATCCCCAGGCAGCTGTATTGCACTTGGGATTTCTCCACCGGCACGCTCTACGCCGTGACGGTAGCAGCCAACAATCCGTTCGCGTTTTTCCTCCCTGCGCTCTTCGCAAAGCAAACCGCTTAGCCACTCTATCTATAGGATTTCGCCATGCCCTGGTACAGATCAGGAACGGTTTCTGTCACCCAAAATTCCACTACCGTCATCGGCACTGGATTTTCCGCAAATGCACGAGCAGGTGACGCCTTTATCGGCCCCGACGGCCGTGAGTACGAAGTCGGGAACATTGCGAGCGATACCGCAATTTCGATCATTCCGGCATATCAGGGAGCTACAGCCTCCGGCGCGACCTACGCGATCATGCCGGTTAACGGTTACCAGAAAACGCTGACCGATCAAGTCCGAGCCTGGATAAACACCTACGGCACCAAAATGTCGTTGCTGGGCACGACCGGCAACTACGACACGCTGCCGATTAGTAAAGGTGGCACAGGGGCGACGTCGCAGCCAGCTGCGCAATCAGCTCTGGGGCTGGTTCCCACGACCAGCCGTCTCGACGTTACGACTGGTCGCATGGTGAAGGTCGGTGACTACGGACGTAACGGCGGGGCGAACATCGTTCAAGCCGCAAGCGTCGATGCAAACTCACTCCCAGTGCCAGCCAGCTATGTATTCAACGGCGGCGGTATCAACGTGCCGGAGTCGGCTTACCTGGACGTGATCAACCACGCGGCCGCCGGTTATTCCAAGCAGTTTGCGACTGGCCTTCTCACCGACAACTGTTACACCCGCGTCCAGAACAATGGGAATTTCGGGGCTTGGCGCCAGTTCGTTACCCGGCCGATCGGCGGCGCAATCACGGTAGCCGAAGGCGGCACGGGCGGCACCACACAGGCCACGGCCCGAACTGGGCTCGGGCTCAAGTCAGCGGCAGTGGCGGATATTGTGGGCCCGGTCAGTCAAGCGGCGGGTGTGCCGACCGGTGCCGTGATGAGCTATTCCATCGACACAACCACCGGCGACAGGAAAACGCTGTATGCCAATGGGCAGATGACCTTCGACGGCACCCGGCAGGCGAACGTGGCGGTGGGCCCCGGAGCATTTATTGCACCAGCGATTGCCCGCCCGGCGGAATTTGTAGGAAACGTATCGTCGTCCAGCGACCTTGCGTTTTTCACTGGCGGATCCGCAACTGGGAACCAGCTCTACGCAACACGTCAGTCGCTGACATCTTCGGCCAACCTGTATTTGGGGGCTTTCATCAACATGGGACGATCTCCAGCGACAGAGACCCCAAACCTTGCGCTTGGCTCGACGACAGCACAGAGCTATCTGTTCTGGTTCTCGTCCGTCGGACGCTGGTTCTAATCGAGGTTCACATGCCATACGCAGCAACCAACCAGATCAGCACGGCACCCATTGAGGGCGGCATCGAGATCACCGAAGAACAATACGCCGAGGCCGTGGCCAGCATTGAGGCCGGCAATTTCCTGTTCGTTTCGGTAGAGGGTGGGATTTTCAGCACCAGTCCGGCGCCACAACCGCCTGAAAGCCAGACTCCCGAAGAGCAGGCGCACTGGGACCGACTCAGCGAAATCGCGGGCGAGGACGCCTGGCGCACTGCCGAGGTCGCCTTCATCACCGATCAACTCATTGCGCTAGAGGATGGCGACCCATCGGCCATGCCCGGAACGATTCAGCAGTGGCGCGAATACCGAACCGCCGTCAGAGGCTGGAAGGACGGGGCGCCAAGCTTCCCTGATTCGTCGGCCAGGCCTTCGCGCCCAGCGTAACCAATTCCAACCCGCCATTGAGCGGGTATTTTTTCGCCTGGAGAAAGTGATGACCGTTACAGAAAAAGACCGCGACGTCCTTGCTCGCACGCTGTGGGGCGAGGCGCGCGGCGAGAGTCTGGCCGGCAAGATTGCCGTGGCCTGGACGATTCGCAATCGCGTGTTCGACGGCAAGACCAATTCATGGTGGGGGGAGGGCTACGCCGGCGTGTGCCAGAAGCCCTACCAGTTCAGCTGCTGGAACAAGGGGGACCCGAACTATCCATTCCTGAGTGGCGCGCGGGAGATCCCTTTCCGCGAACTGGCGCAGTGCCGGATTGCTGCTGACCAGGTAATCGACGGCAAGGTGTCGGATCCTACTGGCGGTGCCACGCATTACTACGCGCTCAGCATGAAGACTCCGCCAGCCTGGGCGGCCAAGGCGAAGCAGACGCTGTTGCTCGGTGGCCACGTCTTCTTCCGGGATGTGCCGTGATGGTGGTGCCGTGGCGAGTGATCGGCGCGGCCGCACTGGTGCTGCTCGGCGCCGGCAGCGCGTGGCAGTTCCAGGACTGGCGCTACGGGAAGCAACTGGCCGAGCAATCACGGCTGCACACCGAAACCCTCAACCAGCTGACCATGGCCGCTGCCAATGCGCAGCAGGCCGAGCAGGACAGGCGGCTGGTGCTCGAGCAGCGGTTGTCGGCCAGCGAACAAGCCCACTTCAGGAAAATGACTGATGCCCAACGTGACCAAGATCGCCTGCGCGATCGCCTTGCCACTTCTGATCTGCGGCTGTCAGTCCTCCTCGACGCAGCCGACGTTGCCAAAGGCTGCGGTGTGCCATCCACCGCCGGTACCGGCTGCGTGGATCATGCAGCCGTACGCGCCCGACTTGACCCGGCGCATGCTCAACGAATTGTCGCCATCACCGACGAAGGTGACCGGGGATTGATTGCACTCCAGGCCTGTCAGGCGTACGTGCGAGAAATCACGCGCTGATGGGGCGGATCAGGTCGGGGCCTTGGTTGCGGACATTGCCGACGGCGCGGTCGACCTTGAACCATTCGAAAGCCTCGGATGGCTCTCCCTGGTGCAGCACCATCTGCTCTGCGCGCTCTTTCGGTGTGGCCGGATCCAGCCATTCGCGGGCAAGCTCTGGCGGGAGAACTACCGGGCGCCGGTCGTGAATGTCGACCATGCCGCCCGCGCTGTCGGCGGTGATTATCACAAAGCCGTCGTGCTCGCCTGGGCCGTGCTCCTCATTAGGGTATTGGCCAATCGCTGCGCACAGGATCGGGGATTGGTCGCGATGCCTGATCAGGTATGGCTGCTTCTTCGGCCCACCTTCGTCAACCCACTCGAACCAGTTGTTGATCGCGATGATTGCCCGGTGCGGCCAGATGGTGCGGAAGAATGGACCGTGGGCGACTTTCTCGACCCTGGCGTTGATCGGTGCGGCGCGATCCTTGGCCCAGTGCGGGCGCCATCCCCAGCGGACCATGTCGGCGTGCAGGAACTGACCTTCCTGATGGAAGAGGGCAAGCTGGGCGGTCGGCGCGGCGTTGTACCGCTCGAGAGGCTGCTCGCCGGTTGAGTTGATCAGGGCGTTCGGCATGCTGAGCGCTGCCACGAAGTCGTGAATGCCGCTGTACTGGGAAAGTCGTCCGCACATTGCCAGATCCTCGCATGAGCTTTCAGCGTAGACCCGCTGGTGCCGGCTTTGTGACAAAACCTTTTCCGGCGCAGGTCTGGCAGTCATCGCGCGCGCCAAATCGATCCAGACACACAGGGCAGGTGCAGAACGCCGCTGATTCGATATGTGGCCGCACCTTTTCAAACGCATGCAGATCACGTTCCTCCTGCGCCACTTGAGCAGCATCTACCAGCGCGCGGTAAGTGTCTGGGTCATCGATGGGACTGTAGTCGACGCCACCGATGACCCGCTCAGTTTCGACCAACTGGTATTGCTGCCCATACATGGCCAGGATCAGTCCGGAAATTTTACCAATGTTCCTGGAGAGCCCCAGGTTGAGATGTATGCCTTCTGGGCCAGAGTAAACCTTCCCGTCGTACGCGGATGACGCGCCTCGCGGCGCGGCAGATGCGAAGTTGAATATGGATCTGCTGATGGTGCCCAGCAGCTTTCCGTTGTCGATCTGCACGACTTTGTAGGTCGACGCACCACGGTAATGGCCAGGCGAATTCTGCAGTTCCTCGACGGCGTGCCAGTAAGCAGCGTCGGCCATTTCGTTCATGTCGAACCGTTCAAGCTGGTCGATCAGTCCCTCTGTTTGCAGCGCTGCCGACATCTCATGAAGGGTTTCGCGGTGTCCCTCTGGGTTTTGCATGCGGAAATCTTGATCATCGAGAGTTGAGCGCCATCGCTGGAGTCGGAGGGCTTTCGCCTGGTTGAAATTCATGGGAACGGATTCACTGTACAAATGCTGTATGCATGTACAGTAATCGAGGAGCGAAGCGTCGGCGAGGGTGAAGCGACGAGCTGTCAATCGGGAGTCATGAGCACGGCCAGGGTCATATTGATGAATTCCTCATTCCGATCGATTGCGGTCAAAGACGCGCGAACGTTTTCTGCTACGTCGGCGGACCCGCGCTGCTCCACCCAGAGGGTAAGCTCCATGATGGCAGCCTCGAGGGCGAGCTGGTTTTCGTTGATTTTGTAGAGCAGGGAAGGGAGCAGATCAAAATTGGACATCGCGGTTTCCTCCGTGGAAGAACCCAGCGTAGCACCGTGTTACATGAAGAGTGTTTTAAGTTCGGCAGGACGCCGGAGAAGGGAGTGAAAAGGTGTTAGTTATGGAACGCGTCCAGAATAGTTATGGAACACATCCTTATGTCAGCAAAATTTCCAGAACGCCAGAAACGACAAAGCCCTGAATAATCAGGGCTTTGTCGTATCAAATATGGCGGAGGCGATGGGATTCGAACTCATGGACCTGTTACAGTCGACGGTTTTCAAGACCGTTGCCTTAAACCACTCGGCCACACCTCCGTTGCGTTGCGGGCGCCATAATACCTGAATGAAACACA